>Ga0208678_1000534_pt1 | contig 12255 bp, 10 predicted proteins | sample Colrivmet1550B02_FD_187654 | JGI IMG/M metagenome (GOLD analysis project Ga0208678, IMG submission 187654) | Estuarine microbial communities from the Columbia River estuary - metaG 1550B-02 (SPAdes) (version 2) | ecosystem: Environmental > Aquatic > Marine > Intertidal zone > Estuary | place... | reverse complement strand
GGGGCGCAACACATAGTGGTCGAGGCGTTCGTTGACATAGAACACTTTGCGATTGATCCCTTCGAGCTTATCGGCCTCTTCAGCTTGGGCAGACAATGCTGTCACGTTCGCCAACGCCGCTAAAACCACAGTGGTGGCAATCCATCGCGCATTTATCAAAAATTTCGAAATCATCATGGAGAGCTCGTCTCTTGGTGGCAATTGGGTGCATTTTACTGCTCAAATACCGCAGCGTACACAGGCAATTGCTATACGGAGCGCGAAATTAACGGAAACCACAGATAATCTCTTTGCCCTGTAATTGAGTCAAAATATCTCGTCCAAATGCAAGTATGGCCGAGAGATCAGCGTAGCCCATTTCGCCAGCCAACTGCACAAGGGCCTGATGACCAGTAACCTCGCCCTGACCTATGATCTCAAGCAATCGTGCAGTGCTTGCATTGGTTTCTATAAAACCCACCTTCATGCTGCGATCGCGATAGACAATGAGGTGGGTTATCGCTTGCTGTTCTGCACTCGGCTGATACTCGATGCCAATACGCTGAACTTGATAGTTATAGCACAGCGGCCATGCCAGTGGAGAGACAACGGGACAGTCATCCAAAACATCGCCCTGCTGGCGCACCTGAGGCAACTCTAGCGTTGATATATCGAGCGCCAATTCAACCCATTCGTAGTGCGCCAGTTCCAGCAAAAAGGCGGGGTCATGGGGCTGTGGGCTGCGCTCGTGTTCCAGGTAGTGCAAAAACTCTGCTGAGCTGTCGAGAAAATAGGGACTTTGACTTTGATGGCGATGCATAAAGTCCCGCACCAGCGCCGTCCAGTGATCCGCGGCAGTGATCGATTTTAAAATCGGAAACCCGTTGGCTATAAAGCCTTGCAGGTTGTTAAAAAACAGATTTCGATAGATAGCGAGACGACGATCTTCGATGTCCACGGGCGCAGGATGGCACTGGGGATTGCGAATATGCGCGGCAAATTCATACTGCGCGCGCTGAAATAATAAGCCATCAGTGGTCTTTGGCTCAGATGTCACAACGCGCACTCTTCGCGATACTCAGCCTGTTTCTGATGGCGAGCCTGATATTCGCGGACTTGCTGAACTTCGCGCAACAGCTCGTGAACGGGCGGTATATTAAAATCCCGCTCGAGTAAGGTTGGAAAAACACCAAACTGCTCATAGGCGGCGTCGAGTAAAGACCAAACCGGATCGATTACATCAGCACCATGGGTGTCAATGCGGAGATCGTCGGCTTCGTCGTAGTGACCTGCGATATGTCCGTAGGCTATGCGTTCGCCGGGCAGCGCCGCTAAGAACTGCTGCGGATCGTACCCATGATTAATACTGTTGACGTAAATATTGTTAACGTCGAGCAGAAGGTGGCAGTCCGCTTTCTTCAAGACTGCATTGGTGAACTCAAGCTCGGACATTTCTTGCTGGGGCGCGGCATAGTAAGAGACGTTTTCCATGGCTATGCGATGGCCCAAAAAGTCTTGCACCTGACCGATACGCTCCGCGACATAATCAACTGCTTGTGCGGTGAAAGGAATTGGCATGAGGTCATACAAATGACCCGTATCGCTGCAATAGCTGAGATGTTCGCTGTAACAGCGGATATTGTGTTCAGTCATAAAGGCTTTGATTGCCCGCAGCAAATCCCAATCAAGGGGTGCCGGTGACCCTATCGATAGGGAGAGCCCATGTATGACAAAGGGGAATTTTTCGCTGTACTCTTTTAACGCGGCGCCATAGCGGCCGCCAATATTAATCCAGTTTTCGGGTGCTACCTCCATAAACTGGATTTCCTCGGTCGAGACGGAAGAAAGCGGGCCACAAAGTGCCCGCCTAAGTCCTAATCCAGCTCCCTGAACAGGGTAACTTTTTTTCATGCTTTAAGTGTGTACGTGATCAGGCTGCGCCGCCACATTTACCTTCGCTGCACTTGCCATCACCACACTAGCCTTCTATTTTGGGTTTATCCATGCCTTCGCCGCACTTACCTTCGCCACACTTACCTTCGCCTTTGGCTTTGTCCATGCCTTCGCCGCACTTACCTTCGCCTTTGGCTTTATCCATACCTTCGCCACACTTACCTTCGCCTTTGGCCTTGTCCATGGCTTCGCCGCACTTACCTTCGCCACATTTTCCTTCGTTGTGGTGTGCTGCGAGGTTATAGCCTGACTGCAATAGATCAGCTTGGAAGGGGTTTTCTGCGGCAGATAGGTTTGTCGCTGACAGTGCTGCAGTGGCAATAAACGCGGCGCTTATTGCTGTGACCAGTGGTTTTGCAGTTTGATTTTTCATTCGACTTTCTCCATTGTTGGCGTGTGTTGCCAAGTTAACGTCCTTAGGTCCCGAGCCACAACGGCGTCCGGACAGGGGTTAGACCCAGCAATTAGTTAATAGTTTCACCCTATGTTCAGTATCTGGTTGGCCGTTCGCAAACCTGCGCGCTATATTCTGACGCGTCGCAGCTGATCGTCGATCTCCTGCCAGCGTTTTTGCAGGCGTTTTAGCGACACTGGAACCCGGGTCTTTAGCTGTTGTGCAAACAAAGACACACGATATTCCTCAACAAGCCAGGTAAAGTCTCGCAATGCACCTTCAATTTCAAGAGGGAGCGGCTGATCCTCTACCAAGGCCAGCTTACAAGGTGCCAGCAACTCGTGCAACTCAGCGATATATTCGCGATCTTTGCTGGGTTGGCCGGCAACTTTTTCAAGCCGCACTTGAATTGCTTTTACGTATCTCGGGTACTGGGCGATCACTTCGCTATTGGCTGCGGCCAGCGTATCCACAGAAAACAACCAATCGATTTGTTGGCGAATATCCTCTGCTGCGTAAATGGCCGGTAAGCCAAGAGTACGAAGCTGCTTTTGCGCGGCATGAAGCGGGGTCAACAGGGACTCTATGGCGAGGCCGTAGCCTTGAGCAAGGCTAACAACCTGACCAATACCCGACTCAAATGCCTGCTCGAATTGCTCTTTATCTCGGACAATTTTACCGTTTGGAAACAGCGCTTGTTGAAAACTGGCACGAATTAGCGCGTCGACAATACTCTGCCGCTCGCCTATTTTACTCGCCGTCAGCGCCAATTCCTTGCCGCGCAACAACTGCTTGCTGAGGTACTTAACTTGCTCACGACCTTTCAGCAGCATCAATCGAAGTTGCCCATCACGGCTCAAGCGCTCTGCTTGCAATGGATTGTCGATCACTTCAAGGGCGACAGACTCGCCGCAATCGCGCAGTGCTGGCCACGCCTTTATCGTCATCTTTCCGTGAGCTAGAGCGACTTCTTGGGGTAACTCGTTAAAATCCCACTCAGTGATGCCTTGCCGCGAGGCACTTTTATCGGCCGCTTTTTCCAGTCCGCGGCTAATCTGCTGTTTAAACTCAAGCTGTAGTTTTTCCAAGCTGCGCGCCTTGGCGACAACATTTCCCCGCTCATCTTCCAGAATAAAATTCATCTGGTACCAAGGATCGAGATTCGCGCTGTTCCAGTGCTCTGGCGCGATAGAAACGCCCGTCACTCGCTGCAGATGCTCGCCTAATCTTTCCGTCAGTGGGCGATCTTGGGCTTTCTCTTTGGCCAAGAAGCCATCAACATAGTCTGGAACAGGGACAAAGTTGCGTCGTGTCTGCTTGGGCAGACTTTTCACCAGCGCGATGCATTTGTCCCGCAGCATGCCTGGCACGAGCCATTCAAAGAAGTATTTTGGCAACTGGTGTAGCAGGGGCAGCGGCACAACGACGCTTACACCGTCATCGCTGTGACTGGGTTCGAAATGATACTGCAGGGGGTAATTCACGCCATCGCACTCAACAGACTCTGGGAATTGCGCCTGTTCATCTTGGGAAAGGCCGCGTAGCAACAAATACTCTTTTTCGAGAAACAGTAATTTAGGCTGCTCTGCCTCTGCCTGTTTGCGCCACTTTTCAAAGGCCACAAGGTTGTAGATATCCGCTGGCACGCGCTCATTGTAGAAGGCAAAAATTACCTGTTGCTCGGCGAGCAAGTCACGCCGACGGAAGCGATCTTCAAGGGCTTGCAGCTCTTCGACAAGCTGTTGATTGTGCTGATAAAAGTGGCCTTTGCCACGATAGCCCTCCTCCACCAGCGCTTGTTGGATAAAAATACTGCGCGCTTCGTCTGGAGCAACTTGGCCGTAGACACGATTTTTGTTTTCGACAATGGTTAAGCCAAACAGGATCTGCCTCTCTTTGGCCATCACCTGACCAGACTTAACACTGTAGAAGGGTTCGCTGTAGGTTTTATTAACCAAATGGGCGGCCAATGGCTCGAGCCAATCTGAATCGATTTTTGCCACATCGAGGGCGAACTGCTTGGTCGTTTCCATTAAAGACCCGGCCATCAACCACTTTGGCGGTTTTTTACTCACACCGGAGCCTGGAAAGATAAAAAACTTGCGATTGCGCGTGCCGAGATACTCCCACTTTTCCTGAAGCATACCGATTTGACCCAGCAGGCCAGCCAGTAGCGAGCGATGAACCGCTTCCGGCTCACTGGGCTGGGTGTTGTCAGTCAGTTTTAAGTCGCGACAGGCGCTGTGTACTTGGTGGTGCAGGTCGCGCCACTCCCGCATGCGCAGGTAAGAGACATAATTGCTTTTGCAATAGCGGCTAAATTGGTTGCTGGAGAGGGTTTGTCGCTGCTCTTCAAAGTGCCGCCAGAGATTTAACAGTGAGATAAAATCAGACTCAGGGTCCTGCCATTGCTTGTGGCATTGATCAGCCGCCTGCTGTTTGTCCGCTGGCCGCTCGCGAGGATCTTGGATACTGAGACCGGTGGTGATGATGAGCACTTCGGCGAGGCAGCCATTTTTGGCTGACTCGAGCAGCATCCGCGAAAAGCGTGGGTCCAGTGGTATATTGACCATCCGTTTGCCAAGGGGACTCAATTGGCCATCAGCAGTAACTGCCTGCAATTCTTCAAGCAATTTAAAGCCATCGCTAATCATTCGACTGTCTGGTGCGTCGACAAAGGGGAAGTTGCGAATATCGCCAATCTTTAAATGCAACATCTGCAAAATAACAGCCGCTAAGTTGGTGCGCACAATTTCCGGATCAGTAAATTCCGCTCGCGCGTTGAAATCATCTTCCCCATACAACCGGTAGCACACGCCTTCGCTGACACGGCCACAGCGGCCCGCGCGCTGATTAGCACTCGCTTGCGAGATAGGCTCAATCGGCAAGCGCTGTACTTTAGTGCGGAAGCTGTAGCGTGAAATACGTGCACGGCCAGTGTCGACAACGTAGCGAATACCGGGCACTGTCAGGGATGTTTCAGCGACATTCGTACTCAGTACGATGCGGCAGCCACGGTGCGGCGAAAATATTTTACTCTGTTCAGCAAGGCTTAACCGCGCATACAGTGGAACCACTTCGGTGTGCGGTAACTGGGCGCGCTTAAGCGCAAGATTGACTTCGCGAATCTCCCGCTCACCGCTGAGAAAAATTAATATATCGCCGGGCTTTTCGTGTGCTTGAATATCTTGCACACAGTTCACAATGGTTTGATCGCGATCGCTGTCCACATCGTCGGGATCTTTATAGATAACTGTTACGGGGAAGCTTCGTCCCGTCACTTCAACAATTGGCGCACCGTCAAAATGATTGGAAAACTTTTCTACATCGATGGTCGCAGAGGTAATGATGATTTTTAAGTCAGGCCGCTGCGGCAGCAATTTTTTAAAGTAGCCCAGCAAAAAGTCAATATTCAGACTTCGCTCGTGCGCTTCATCAATAATTAAGGTGTCGTATTTGCTCAGAAAGCGATCGTGCTGAATTTCTGCGAGCAAAATACCGTCTGTCATCAACTTGATATAACTGTCGGGCGATGTCTGTTCAGAAAAGCGCACTTGATAGCCCACTGCACCGCCCACCTCCACCTGCAGCTCTTCGGCAATTCGGTTGGCTACAGTGCGCGCAGCGATTCTGCGAGGTTGTGTGTGGCCGATTAACCCTCTGACGCCGCGGCCCGCTTGCAGACAAATTTTCGGCAGCTGGGTGGTCTTGCCAGAACCGGTCTCGCCAGCCACAACAATGACTTGATGCTTTTGTATTAAGGCGGCAATTTCATCGGCACGGGCGCTGACGGGGAGGTCGGGAAAGCTGAATTTGGGCAGGTTCTCACTGCGCTGCTGCAGCTCGGCTTGATTACTGAGTAGCGCTGTGTGCCATTTTTCCCAATCGCGATCTATCACTTTGCCGCGCTGACTGGCCTGTTTTAGGGTAGCTAGCTGACGACTCATACGATGGCGGTTACGGGTGGTTGTCAACGTATCGACAAGCGATTGAAGTTGCTTAAAATCACTCGCCGTCTGCGGCAGACCTCTGTTTTCGGTGTTGGACATGGTCTGTGATCAATCGCTGTTGCGCAACCATACACAGGCCCCGCTCTTCTTGTCGATACCTTCAAGTCTCTGGTGATGCAGGGCAATCTCTGCGTCACTGGCGCGGACAACTGTCAAGGCCGGACGATCTGCGGCAAGGCGACGAATAGCGCTCTTGCCACTAACCTCCCCCGAGTCGGATGCCTGCTGGTCACTCATATTGAAATTGACTTGACCGCCAGTTATCAACAGATAAACGTCGGCGAGAATTTCCGCATCGAGGAGCGCGCCGTGCAAATCGCGCTGGGAGTTATCAACGCCATAGCGTTTACAAAGCGCATCGAGATTGTTTTTTTGCCCCGGATGTTTCTGACGAGCAAGGGCAAGGGTATCAATAATGCGACAGCCGCTTTCTATCTCGAGATATTTACCATTGAGTTTGGCAATTTCATGGTTGATAAAGCCGACGTCGAAGGGGGCATTGTGGATAATCAGATCGGCGCCATCCACAAAACTGAGAAACTCATGAACCACTTGACTAAAAACAGGTTTGTCGAGCAAGAACTCATCGGTGATTCCATGCACTTCCATGGCGCCTTCATCCACTTTTCGCTGCGGATTCACATACTGGTGATAGTGGCGGCCTGTGAGCTTGCGTCCGATAAGTTCAACGCAGCCAATTTCAATAATACGATGGTCCTGAGAGGTTTCTAAACCAGTCGTTTCTGTGTCAAGAACAATTTGTCTCATAATATCTGCTGCTTGGGGTCGTCTTTTATGGGTTAGAGTTCGTCAATGCCGCGATTGGCCAACTGATCCGCAATTTCGTTTTCGCGATGGCCGCTGTGTCCCTTAACCCAATGCCAATCAATGTCGTGGCCAAGAATGGCAGCATCGAGCTTCTGCCACAAATCCACGTTTTTCACCGGCTGCTTACTGGCGGTTTTCCAATTGCGCTTTTTCCACGCCGGCAGCCATTCTTGGATGCCTTTTAAAACATAAGTCGAGTCTGAGGTCACGGCTATTTTACAGGGTTCCGTCAGCGCAGCGATGCCCTCGATGACCGCAGTTAACTCCATACGATTGTTGGTGGTTTCACGCGCACCGCCAAACAACATTTTTTCTTTGTCGCCGTAGCGCATCAAGACGCCCCAACCGCCAGGGCCAGGATTGCCGCGACAGGCCCCATCGGTAAATAATTCAACTGATTTCATCTAGTTCTCGTTAGCTGTATGTCTTGTTAGCGAATGGCTGCTCTCTTTTCGCTCGGCGCTGTGCTTCAGCCCCTGCGTGACTCTGTAACCGGTCACTGCCGCTTGCCATGATTTTGCGGGGTTAATAATACCGCGTGGCACGCGTTTAATGGCGTGGATCATATAGAAATTCCCCATAGGCAGGCGAGCTTTTTGGCAGACCTTTTCCCAGCGGCTGTCGTGATCGATCCAATGAGGATAATTTAACGGCACATTATACGCCCCATGCTCCACCGCCATGACGTGAAAATTGAGTAGAGACAACCAGTCAATAACGCGTCCAAGGCGCAAATTATGGAAGGAATACTGCGCGTGACCAAAGCACAATTGCATTGAAAATTTTGCCATTCCCATGGGGCCATAGGGGTTGAATGCGCAGAGCAGAATATGGCCACCCGGCATAACGACTCGACTGGCTTCCGCCAAAACGGCTTTTGGCGACCGCGAAAACTCTAACGCATGCTGCAATAACAGCACGTCAATGGTCTCAGACATTAGCGGCAGCTCAACAAAGGTCGAGAGCGCTGAGTGAGCGCCCTCTAACTCATTGGGATGTATGCTAAATCGATGAATATGGTTGAAGCAATCGAGCGTTTCCGGATCTGACGTGAGCCCCAAGCGCATTAACCGATACCCCGGCAGCTGTGAAAAGTGCTCTTCGATCACTCTGCGCTCGCGCACCTGCAAATACCGACCAAAATCACTCTGCAACCAATGGCGCAGCGCTGGGGCTGTGTTCTCTAGGTCTTTCACCTGCAAGCGCTCACGGAGCGATTGAGCAGCATTTTTCAGAAGCGTAAAAGCCATAGTATCTAATTAACCGTGGGTGAAGACCTATTATGTTCGCTGCGCTAACCAAAGACCAGCGTGCGATTTCTGTACAGCTGCCACATTAGCGAAGTGTCGCAGATCTCATTAATCGCCCGCAAGCGGAACTCTTTCGTTGTTTCGACCGCGACTGATCGATACAATTCCAAGTCCTAAATGCGACAAGAGTGCCCAGTTTGCCGTCAATCGCTTTTCATATTCAAGCATTCGCCCTTGGCACAGCTCTTTTATTGGCGGGCTGCGCGCAGCTCTCTGATCAAACGACAACCGGAGTCGATAAGCAACCCGCTGTCCGACAGGTCGCAAATCAACGGCCAACTATAACGTCAGACGGCAGTGGCAGTTCTGCGCACAATGACGAGCCTAATCGAGCAATTCTCACCCCAACAGATATGGACCTTTGGCAGCGGCTGCGTGAGGGATTCGCAATAGCGCCCACGACACTCCACCCAAGCGTTGAAGCTCAGCGCGACTGGTACCTTGAAAACCCCAGTTACCTAGAGACGGTTTTTGCGCGAGCACAACCCTATATATTTTATGTCACCGCCGAACTCGACAAAGCCGGCCTGCCACTTGAGTTAGCACTGCTGCCGATTGTCGAGAGCACCTACGACCCGCTGGCATACTCACACAGCCACGCAGTGGGCCTGTGGCAGTTTATTCCCTCGACCGCCAAGTCTCTCGGTTTGCGCCGAGACCGCTGGTACGACGGCAGGCGTGACGTTATCTCATCGACGCAAGCGGCGATCACCTATTTAAGTAATCTCAATGGTATTTTTGACGATGACTGGCTTTTGGCATTGGCCGCTTATAATTCGGGACAAGGTTATGTCGGCCGGTCGATGGCGCGCAACCGAGCGTCGGGCAAGGAAACCGACTTTTGGTCAATCGATCTGCCGCGAGAAACACGCAACTACGTGCCGCAGTTACTTGCCTTAGCGGAGCTTATTGGCAATCCTGAAAAATATGAGCTGCAGCTGCCAGAGATGCCCAACCAGCCCTACTTCGAAGTCGTCGAAATTGATTCGCAAATTGATCTAGGTAGCGTGATCAAGCTAACTGACACTGATGTTGCTGAGTTCACCAGGCTAAATCCCGCCTATCGCCGCGCGTTAACGCCTCCAACAGGCTCTCACACGGTGCTTCTACCTATTGGCAATGCAGACCCATTACGCGAATTTTTAGCGTCCACAGACCCTAAAACGTGGATTCCTCACACGGAGTACACTGTTACAAAAGGTGACACGCTGTCTCAGATAGCCAGTCGCTTTAAAGTTCCCACGCAGTGGTTGCGCACACGCAATGATTTAACCTCAGATCAGCTGAAAATTGGACAGTTACTGCTAATCCCTCACGCCGGCGATGATAGCAGTTTTGCTTCGACCAGCCGCAGCAAGGTGCCCAACTACTATCATGTGCGCCAAGGGGATTCGCTCTGGAGCATCGCAAAGGCAAGTGAGACCAGCATTAAGAGGCTGCGAGAAATAAATAAACTCAGTAGCGATACACTGCAGGTTGGCGACCGGCTGCTGGTTGAAGGCAAACTCGACAAGGCCACCAACACTGCAGGCGACACAGAATCCGATAACCTGCGACGGCTCTCCTATCGCGTCAAACGTGGCGACTCGTTGTCGCGTATAGCGAGTAGATTTGATATTGCTATTCGCGACATCAGGCGCTGGAACAAATTAAGTCAAACTGCTCTCTTGCAACCTGGGCAGCGGCTAACGCTTTTTATTGATGGCCTGAAAATCTAGCAAAAGCTGTCCAGCACAAAAGCTGCCGAACATTTGTGCAGCGCCATAAGAAGCTAAAAAGAGAGAGAACCACAGAGAGCGAAACAGAGAGGGAAACAGAGAGGGGAACAGGGAGGGAAACACGGAGGGAAAGAATAGGCTGGCCCGCTCTGGACCAGCCCCAACTGCTTTAACGAACGATATCCGCATTGGCCTGCAATGACGATTGCAAGCCTTGTAGCTCACGGCTGGTGCTCGATGAAGCACCCAGATAGGCTAAGCTGGCTTGCTGCTCACTGTTTAACTTGGTCGCATCACCCAGCGTTACCTCGGTTAAGCGCACCGCAACAAAATCACCACTGCGAGTATAAAAGCTCTCTACCCCGCCAGCAGAACTGGCCGACAGTGTGAACACAAAACGTGCCACTTCTGGATTGTTGCCACCTGCAGAGCGGGTAGCATCCATCACGACCTGCCAATCTAACTTTTGGCTTTTCGCAACAGCTTCAACGCTCTCACCGGCCTTGATACCGGCAACCAGAGCTGCGCCCTGGGCGGCTATTTCGGCGCGCGCTGTTTCGCCTTTCAAGGTATCCGTGATCAGCGATTTTACTTCCTGAAGCTCTTTCTGGCGCGCTGGAATGTAGTTCTTCATTTTTAAGACAAGATAGCGATCATCGCCTAAGTCTAAAACATTGCTGGCATAATTATCTTTTAACACATCGCCACCAAAGGCCGCCTCTACCACCGATGGATAGGCAGCAATGCCGTTGCCACCGTCGCGGGTAAAGGGTTCGGAGACTTGGGCAGTCAAGCCTAAATCCGTTGCTACTTCGGTCAGGTTCTCCGCGTTAAAGCTAAGTTCTTTGAGCTTGGCCAATTTTTCTGCCATCCACTCACCACTCTGCTCCGCAAGCAGTTGATCGCGAATGCGTTGACGCTCGCTCTCGAAATCCACTTTTTGCTCTTGAATATCGAGCAATTTGATTAAATGGGTGCCGCTATCCGTCTTCACTGGCGCGGATACTTGACCCAAGGCCAGAGCGGCGAGAGCGTCTTCAAACGCTTCAGGGAAGGTATCGCCGCTGGTGTAGCCTAGATCGCCACCAAAGTCAGCAGAGCCAACGTCTTCAGAGTAGGTCTTGGCGAGGGCTGAAAAATCGTCGCCCGCGTCTAACTTGGATTTAATCTCAGCAAGTAACGCATCTGATGGCTCAGTCAGCAAGATGTGCGCCGCTTGACGTGAAATGGTCGACTCGAGGGCGTCCACTTGCTCGTCAAAACGCGCTTTGATCTGCTCTTCACTAACCTCATTGGTTTGAATAAATAGACCACGATCGAGCTCGATGTACTCCACAACCACTTGCTCTTCCGCTTGGAAACGATCTTTATTGGCGTCGTAGTAACTCTGAACTTGCTCGTCAGTCAGAACCACAGCACCTTCAATCGGCTGAATTGGCAGCGTCAGATAATAATAATCACGCTGCTGTTCAGTAAGCGCCGCGAGTTGCACAAACTCGTTTGGCGTAATAAAACTGGACGTTGCAAAACCACGCACGTATTGCTCGATGACCATGTCTTCTTTGATCATCTCGAGAAACGTGCCATTGGTGTAGCCTTGATTGCGAATTTTGTAGAGATACAGCTCTTGATCAAAACGGCCATCTGTTAGGAAAGCCGGCGTGGCCAACAATAACTTGCTGGTCGCTCGCGAGGAGATTGCCATGCCGCCATTTTGGGCAGCCTGCGCTAGGAGCTTGCGCCCGATAATCTGCTCTACAACCTGAGGTCGGATAAGATCATCTTCCAGCAACGCGGGGTCAAGCCCTTCGTTTTGATTGAGAATTCGTTGTTTTTCGGTATTTATCGCCTGCTGAATCGCAAACTCTGACACAGGCTCACCATTTACTTCTACGGCCGTTTCGACAGCAGTTCCAGAGACGTTTAAAGAACCGATCCCAGAAAACGCAAAAACTATAGCGATTAAAATAACGATACCAAACGCTATACCTTTCATATTATGTCTAAAGCTGTCTAACATTATCCGTTCCCTAATACAGTAGTGACTCTAATTAAAAAAGGCG
>Ga0208678_1000509_pt1 | contig 12536 bp, 9 predicted proteins | sample Colrivmet1550B02_FD_187654 | JGI IMG/M metagenome (GOLD analysis project Ga0208678, IMG submission 187654) | Estuarine microbial communities from the Columbia River estuary - metaG 1550B-02 (SPAdes) (version 2) | ecosystem: Environmental > Aquatic > Marine > Intertidal zone > Estuary | place... | reverse complement strand
ATAAACCAGCGTGTCTCCACTAATGGTAACAGGCATTTCATAAACCAATTCTACTTCATCTAAGGTATTGTTTTCAAAAAGTGTGAAATCTTTAGAGATGTTTTCTTCTTTTGTTTCTAAAACTTCGTCTAACGATTCCATACCAATATAGCTGGCTTGGATGGTATAAGAAGTATTCTTTTTTAAATCCAAACGAAACCGTCCTTTTTCATTGGTGATCCCATAGGAGTCTAAGGATTTTGTCGCTTTGTTAATGGCAATGACATTTGCTAATTCTAAAGGACTTCCTAAGCTATCTTTAATAACACCTTCTAATTTAATCTGAGAAAACCCTGAGATACTCATTGACAGGAATATAATTATAATAAAATTTTTCATGCGTGTTGTTTATTGTATTTTGAGATCACATGTAACGTCCACTTAACAATTTCTTGCAAATCAATTCTCAGTCTTGGATGTTTCATGAGCTATTGGTTAATTTGGATCCGTTTAATTTCGGCGTTTGTTTCTTCGACCGCCGTACATGGAGCGCATTTCTTCCATTTTTTTCTTGACCGTTTCATTATACTCTTGACGTGAAACGACATCGCCCTTTTCTGGGGCTTTAATCTGTACTTTTTGTTGTGGATTCATTATAATTTTTGAACATAAGATGGTAGTCTTATCTGTGTTTACCTCAAGAATTAACCCTGGAAGCCCCCAAAAATCACCGGGACCTTGGCTCACAGGAATCTGTGGGGTGTACCATGCTGTGACTTCAATTTGTTTTGGTATTTCTATGTCCTCAGAAACTGAAGTTACTGTAGAATCTTTTTGAACTTCAACTTCTTTGACTTCTTTAGATTTTGGTTTTCTTCGCATACTTCGCCAATCAAATTCATCTACTGTTTTGATAGCCGTTGCTTTCATACATAGGTACTGACCAATTTGTTTTGTTTCAGTTCCTAATTTCCAGTCGAGTTTAGACAAAGAATCTGTGATTAAAAATTGCTTTCCAAAAAACTCTTGGTCTTGCAAATACTGTTGAGATTTAATGTTTTTGTATTGCATTCCTGCAGAGAAACTACTGCCCCATTTTCCAAAACCACCTTGTCCACCTGGCGCTTCCAAGACCTCTTCTTCTTTGTATGTGGAAGCCTCTCGATCAAAATTCAAAATATACGTTTTTTCAAACATGCTGCGCATGCGGTCTGCAATTTGTTTTTTTTGATCTTCACTCATTTTCCGACCTCCCCAACTGTCCATATCTAAAGATGTTTTAGAGAAATAATAGGCTTTCCCTTGGAAATTTTGAGAGAAGCTAGTGGTTGATAGGAACAAGAATATTAAACTTACAAGAGGAGTTTTATATCTAACGATCATAGTTAAGAATATTAGTTTCATGCTTGGTTTTGTTTGACGAAATTACATATTGTTTTAAACAAGTTAAGTTAAATTTTACCCAATTTAATCTGCCGTTCCAATCATAAAAGAATTGCCATCATTTCTTCCATCATTTTGAAATTCCATTTCTTTCATCTTTTTGACCATAATGGCATCAAATTCCGACTGGCTTACAGAATCTCCACTAGTGGGCTCTTTAATCTTAATTTGTTTTGCTGGATTGAGTGAAATCTTAGTACATAAAATGGTTTGTGTATCATAACTAAGTTCTAGAATTAGCCCTGGCAATCCTTGAAATTGTTCAGGACCATTGCTGACAGGGATTTGCGGTGTGTACCACGCTGTCACCGTTTGTGTTTCTTTAGTAACTTCATCCATTTCTGAAATAGACTCAACTTCACGCTCTAACGTTGCTTTAAAACAGGAATATATACCAATGTTTTTGGTGGCGCTCTGTAATTTCCATGCATTTGTTTTTAAAGAGTCTTGAATTAAAAATATCTTCCCAAGCAAGTCACTTTGTTGGACATACCGCTGTGCTTTAATGTTTTTGTATAACTCCCCTGAACCACCCGTGGTTGAAATAAATACCACAGAGCCACCTGCAGAAGGAGGTGCTAGAGATTCTTCTTCCTTATAAAGAGATTCCTCTTTGTCAAAAGTTAAAATATATGTTTTTTCAAACTGTTTTTTGAGCATTGCCATGATTTCATCTTGCATGCCACCGGCCTGAATACTATCTATTTTAATATCTAACTTACGCTGGGTTTTATAAGATGCTGTACCCTGAAAATCTTGAGCTATCAATGAGTAAGTTGTAAAAAAAAGAAAAAATATAATTTTGATGTTTGTGTTCATTAGTTCTAATTTGTTTTAAAATTAGACGACCTAAGTCCAATAATGTTTCAATTGTTTAATAAAAAAATTTGTATTTTTCATAACTAAATGAAACATGCTTTATATTTAATACTATTTTTTAATTTTTATGGATTCAGCCAAAACTCCATAAATGCCAACTTGGTAATGTCCACTCCTTTTGATTGGGATTCTTTCGTGGGCATTGATTCCTTTGAATCTGTTTATTTTCTAAAATCAAACGTGCTTTTTAAAAAAAACAATCGAGGTCTTCAAAATTACAGTAACTTAGACAAAGGAACTGTGAGTTCAGTTTCTGTGTTTAATGCCCTCAAGCTCGCTCTGTTTTATAAAGACTTCAACAGCGCCACACTATTAGACAATCGTTTAGCGGATCTGATTACTATTGATTTTAATGTCTTAAGTCCTTTACGAACACTATCGCATATCTCGTATGGCAATGATACTACCTTTTGGTTGTTTGACTCTAATACACTTCAATTGGAATTATTTGATTATAACAGCTCTAAAACACGTGTTAAAACAGTGCCATTTCAAAATGAAATTATCGCTTTAGACAGTGATTATAATAGTTGTTGGGTACTTACGGAAAAAGAATTGCAGTGTTATAACTATATGGGGAGTTTAATTTCGAGACTCTCGCATGAAGGATTTACAGATTTAAAACTTTGGAATGATATTTTATTTTTAAAGAAAAACAATACTATTTACTATAAACTAAAAAGTAATGATGAGTTTTTGTTGTTAGACTTGCCTAAAGTTTTAGTTAAACAGTTTTTTGTAATCAATCAAACCTTGTATATTTATGACGAAGAATTTCTTCATCACTACCAACTAATAAACAATTGATATTATGCATGTTGCAATTGCCGGAAATATTGGGGCAGGAAAGACAACCTTAACCCAATTACTCGCTAAACATTATAACTGGGAAGCCCAACTAGAAGATGTTGTGGACAATCCTTATTTAGATGATTTTTACAACCAAATGGAACGTTGGAGTTTTAACCTCCAAGTATATTTTTTAAACAGTAGATTCCGTCAGGTATTACAAATTCGCGAAAGTGGAAAAGACATTATTCAGGATCGTACAATTTATGAAGATGCAAATATTTTTGCACCTAACTTGCATGCGATGGGGTTAATGACCAATCGTGATTTTGAAAATTATGCGTCGCTTTTTGGTCTTATGGAGTCTTTGGTACAAAGCCCAGACCTTATTATTTATTTGAGAAGCTCTATCCCAAACCTTGTATCTCAAATTCACAAGCGTGGACGTGACTATGAGAACTCTATTAGTATAGAATACCTAAGCCGATTAAACGAGCGTTATGAAGCTTGGATTCAGGGTTACTCAAAAGGAAAGTTACTCATTATTGATGTAGATGATTTAGATTTTGTTGAAAACGAAGAAGATCTTGGTTTTATCATTAACAAAATTGATGCTGAAATAAACGGTTTATTTTAAAACAAGCTCTTTACAAATAAAAAAAATCACCTCAATGAGATGATTTTTTTTATTTTGTAATACTAGTTTTATACTACATTTATTTATCTTTTGAAAAACGCATCTACTGCATCTTCAACTTCTTGTTCTGTACCTTTAAAAGTTTTATCAACAACAACTACAGAACCGTTAACCATTTTGCTATAAGTAATGGATGCTTTTGCTAAATCTTCTGAATTATTATATATAACTTCTAAATTCACATCTTGAGCGTGCTCTGCTTCTAGAGAGTGTCCTCCTAAGATCGGTGCGATTACAAGTCCAATAAGACATGTTAATTTAATAAGTATATTCATTGACGGTCCAGATGTATCTTTGAATGGATCTCCAACGGTATCTCCGGTCACAGCTGCCTTGTGAGCTTCCGATCCTTTATAAGTCATAACTCCGTTGATTTCAACACCTGCTTCAAAAGATTTCTTAGCGTTGTCCCAAGCACCACCTGCATTGTTTTGGAAAATAGCCCAAAGTACACCACTAACAGTCACCCCTGCCATATAACCTCCTAGCATTTCAGCAACCAACATATTGTTGTCTTGATATACTAACTTTCCTACTAATACCACAAGTATTGGGAATCCAATTGTTAAGATTCCTGGAAGCATCATTTCCTTAAGAGATGCTTTTGTTGAGATGTCAACACATTTATCATATTCTGGTTTTCCAGTTCCTTCCATAATTCCTGGAATTTCTTTGAACTGTCTTACCACTTCGTTTACCATTTCCATAGCAGCTTTACCAACAGCATTCATTGCCAGCGCAGAGAATACTACAGGAACCATTCCACCCACAAATAACATGGCTAATACGGGTGCTTTAAAGATGTTAATCCCATCAATTCCTGTAAATGTTACATAAGCAGCAAATAAAGCCAACGATGTTAAAGCTGCAGAAGCAATTGCAAATCCTTTTCCAGTTGCAGCAGTTGTATTACCTACAGCATCTAAAATATCTGTACGCTCTCTAACAATTGGATCTTGCTCACTCATTTCAGCGATACCCCCTGCGTTATCAGCAATGGGTCCAAAAGCATCGATCGCTAATTGCATCGCTGTAGTTGCCATCATTGCTGAAGCCGCTAATGCTACTCCGTAAAATCCAGCTAATGCATAAGATGCCCATATCGCAGCTGCGAATAATAATACAGAAGAGAATGTAGAAATCATTCCTGTTGCTAAACCAGCAATAATGTTGGTTCCAGCTCCTGTACTTGATTGTTGTACAATTTTTAAAATTGGCTTCGAGCCTAATCCTGTGTAATATTCAGTAAATGCTGAGATTCCAGCTCCTACTACTAAACCTACTAAACATGCATAAAATACGCGTATTGAAGAAATTTCTTGGAGACCTTCGCCAAAGAATTCCATTTGCATTGTTTCTGGTAACATCCAAGTTGCCAATCCAAAACATGCTGCAGCAACCATTGCTATGGATGCCCAGTTTCCTATGTTTAATGCTTTTTGTACGTCTGCTTCTTTTGCATCATTTGTAGAAATTTTAACTAATAAAGTTCCTATTAATGAAATAATAATTCCGACACCAGCAATTGACATTGGCAATAAAATTGGTCCAATTCCACCAAAACCATCTACAATGCTACCGCCCATATCTTTAATCACATAGTTTCCTAAAACCATGGCAGCTAATACGGTTGCCACGTAGGAACCAAATAAATCGGCGCCCATTCCTGCAACATCCCCAACGTTGTCTCCAACATTGTCAGCAATAGTAGCTGGATTTCTTGGATCATCTTCTGGAATATCTGCTTGGACTTTTCCTGCTAAATCTGCACCAACATCGGCAGCCTTCGTATAGATTCCTCCACCAACTCTTGCAAATAAGGCAATAGACTCAGCTCCTAAAGAGAAACCAGCTAATGCTTCTAAAACAATTGTCATCTGATCGGTATTGGTCCATTCACCACCCATAAACAAGTGATAAAATATAATAAAGAACATTGTTAATCCTAATACCGCTAAACCGGCAACACCAAGTCCCATCACAGTTCCACCACCAAATGATACTTTCAAAGCATTTGGTAAACTCGTTTTTGCAGCTTGCGTTGTTCTAACATTTGTTTTGGTTGCGATTTTCATCCCCATGTTTCCTGCAAATGCAGAAAATATAGCTCCTATAACAAAGGCGACTACGATTAAATACGTAGTATTCATGTAAAAAGCGATTGCTGATAAAATAAGACTGGCTCCGATTACAAAAAATGTCAGCAACCTGTATTCGGCTTTTAAAAATGCTAAAGCACCTTCATAGATGTGATCTGAAATTTCTTTCATTTTACCATCACCTGCATCTTGTTTCATTACCCAAGATTTTTTAACTAACATGTATGCTAATCCTAATAGTGCCATTGCAATTGGCATCCAAATCATCATTGATTCCATAGTGTAATTTTATTTATTTTTACGGGCGTAAATGTAGTAAAATGATAAGGAACTAAAAAACCTAATTTAACATTATTATAACAGTTGATTTTTAACCTATAATACAAGTCGATAAAAAACAAACAAACTGTCTTGTTTTCCCCCTTAAAAGTCTGGAGATATTTTTAATCGGACTCCAAAATTGGGAGTAGAACTGTTTAGATTGACAAACTCCGAGCGCCAAATACAATCAACTCGAAATATTCTCAGATTTCCGAAACCAATGTTTTCAATTCCAAAACCATATTCATAGTATAAATCGGTAGGAGTATTGTAAACAATAGATGATCGGTTGATGCTTCTATTACGATCTGAAATATTTCCAATAACGCCCCTAAAGGAGATGACACTTCTTAATTTGAGTTTATTTATAAGTGGAATTCTGTTTAAAATAATGCCATTAAAGTGATGTTCAAAATGCCCTACAAAAAATTGATCTACTACAAAATCATAATAATTTAAAAGCGAGAATGTATTGGATACTAAAGAGTAGGTTTGGTTAGCTGGTACTGGACTCAGTACTGATAACGGGGCGTCCCCAAATATTTTTCCTGCAGCTAGTGTGTTATCAAGAACACCAAATTTTCCAAGTTTTATAGGTTGGTTATAGGAAAATAAAAGCTTTGAATAATCCGTGTGTCCTGATCCAATTTTTAAACCCTTTTGAAAACTTAATAAAAATGTAGGATATAGGTTTTCTCCAAATTTTCTTTCAACTCCATAACCAAAAATATTTCGTTTTGGAGTAAATGACAGATATAGCTCTGCAGAGTTGTCCACTAAGCTAGATTTTACCTTTTGGTCGACCTCATCAAAATAATCAATTGAGAACTGATCTGGTGCTGCAGATTCAACGTTGTTGTTTGAGTAATTAACACCAATAATAAAATTTCTGTAAACCTCAACATTTATATTTGCAGATATTTTTTTTATACGAGATAAAAAGTAGTTATCTCCTCTACTAAAAAGCGAAGAACTACCAAACCTACGTGATGTTGAACCATAACTATCTATAATTTTAGACCCCAATTGATCGGTATCATTTAAATAGCTAAGTCCTACCGAAATTCTTGGTCTATAACTCAACAAATATTTAGTATCTAAATAATACTTGAACTGCTCATCCTCAAATCCATAGGCTAATTTTCCTTTGACCCTAAATCGGTCGTCTAAAGTTTTAAAAGATCTAAATCCTGCTGACAGCTTAACTCCTTCAACATCATTGAAAGCGACTGTATTCCAAATAGATCCAAATTCAATAAAATTAGAAACTTTGAAATATCCACTCGATAAGGTTCTTATTAAACCTGTAATATTTTTAATTTTTTTGTTGCCTTTGAGATTTGAAAGAACAGACTCTGAATCACTATTATTTATATTTTCTGGTAAATTTTCCTTCCAAAATTCATCACTTTTCTCAAACTGATCTTGCCTGTATTTTACAACTTTTGTGTCATAAAAGCTAGGTGTTTGTTTGTTTGTGAAATTATAATTTTCGAAAGTTTCTGTACGTTTTACATAAAGTCCTTTTTCTTTATCGTTTTTAGTCAACAAGGTAATATCCGCTTCGTATACATTGTTTTGAGGCAGAAAGACACTGTCATTCTCAATCGAATATATCTTTTCAAAATACAAATTTCGAACGAGATTCAAATTGATTTTAGGGTTGACACGCATGCTGATAGAATTCACGGCATAAATACTATCGGTGACTACAAAATTTCCTTCAAACACTAAATCGCCTTCTTTACGAGGGAAAAAATAAATTCTATATTTGGTCCTTGAATTTGATACAATACTATCTTGCAACACATAATCATAGGAACCAAAACCTTCTGTTGATAGCGGACTCACAAACGACCTGTTTAAGAGCTCAATATTATTATCATACACGTTAATTTCTTTGAAAATATTACTAATACGATCAAACACAAATCCATCTTGTTGGATTCCAATCTGTTTTTCTGCCTGTATCAGTTCAAGCGTACTGTTTAGTGTATTATCTCCATAAACGTTCTCTATTTTTTCATTTAAATAAATGGGGACAAAGAATTTTTTGTTTCGTTTGTCTTGTTTTATGATGGAGACAACAGAGTCATAATCATCTCTTAAAAGCCTCTTTAAAAACTTTTGATCGATATTATTGAGTCCAATTTCTGTAGAAGCATATTTTTTGTACTCGTATTGTCTAACTAGGCTGAGTCCATTCTTTTTTTTATGGGCCCAAATACCTCTCATAATTTTATAAGCGGGGTTTTCTTTTTTTTTCAATCGTTTTTTGGGCCTATTGACAATCAAAACTTCATCCAACTCAAAGCCTGTTTTCAAGACAATTTCTAATCCTGTACTTATCTTGGTTTTAAGCTTAAACTCTGCTGTTTCAAACCCTACAAAGGATACTACTATTGTTGAATGGTTACTTTCAGATTGCAATAAAAAATTACCATCAAAATCAGAAATAACTCCTTCAGAAGAATTTTTAAAAAGAACATTTGCAAAAGCAATGGGCTGATTGTTTTGATCGTAGACTGTACCGGAAACTCTGGTTTGCGCAGAAATATGTATTGATAGAAACAATACTATAGATAATATAGAATATCTCATATTTTGTACTTCTCAACGATCAAACCAATAAAGGGTTGTAAGTTGGTTATTTATACATTACCTTTTTTACCGCCTTTACTACATCATCGCTATTTGGCAACCATTCTTTTAATAGTTCAGGCGAATATGGAGCTGGGGTATCAGCTGTATTGATTTTTATAATAGGTGCATCCAAGAAATCAAATGCTTTTTCCTGAACTTGATATGTAATCTCTGTAGATACATTTCCAAAAGGCCATGCTTCTTCAAGGATTACCAAACGGTTTGTTTTTTTAACTGACTCTAAAATAGTATTAATGTCTAATGGACGAACGGTTCTTAAATCGATCACCTCACATGAGATTCCTTCTTTTGCTAATACATCCGCTGCAACATAGGCCTCTTTAATGATTTTTCCAAAAGACACGATTGTAACATCGGTTCCTTCACGCTTGATCTCAGCAACTCCGATTGGTAAAATATATTCCCCTTCTGGGACTTCTCCTTTATCACCATACATTTGTTCACTCTCCATAAAAATAACGGGATCGTCATCGCGTATTGCTGCTTTCAATAATCCTTTTGCATCATAAGGATTTGAAGGCACAACAACTTTAAGCCCTGGACAATTTGCAAACCAGTTTTCAAAAGCTTGTGAGTGTGTTGCTCCTAACTGACCCGCTGAACCTGTTGGGCCTCTAAAAACGATAGGGCACTTGAACTGACCACCAGACATTTGTCTGATTTTAGCCGCATTATTTATAATTTGATCAATTCCAACTAACGAGAAGTTAAACGTCATAAATTCGACAATAGGACGGTTTCCCGTCATGGTAGATCCTACAGCAATTCCTGAAAATCCTAACTCTGCAATAGGGGTGTCAATCACACGTTTGGCTCCAAACTCGTCTAACATTCCTTTAGAAGCTTTATAAGCACCGTTATACTCGGCCACTTCTTCACCCATTAAATAAATGCTTTCATCACGACGCATTTCCTCACTCATCGCTTCACATATTGCCTCTCTAAACTGAATTGTTTTCATTTATTAAATTTTATGAGGGACAAAAATAAGAAAAATAGAAATAATTTATCTTTTTTAATTCACTATTTATTGTTTTGATTTTGAATAAAAATACTATTGTTTAAATTGTACGGAAATCCTTCAACTTTTAACAAATGTAAAATTGAATTAAATATTAAATCTGTATTATTTTCTTGATTTTTATTCTTAATCAACGCTTCTATTTTTTCTGGTAATTTGGCATTAAAGCTATCAGAATACCATACTAACATCGCAGGGTTTGTAGAAGCTTTATTATTTTGGGCATGCAACCACTGGTTATTTTCTCCAAGTATTTCTCCATGATCAGATATATAAATTAGTAATGTAGGTGTTTTAGATTGTTTTAGTTTTTCAATAATTGTATTTAGAAACCAATCCAGATATAATAATGTATTATCATAAGAGTTAATCAATTCTTCTTTAGTTGATGATTTTATAAATTTACCTTTAGTTGTTGGTGTGAAAATTTTGTGCTTTTCTGAATATCTTGAATCATAATACCAGTGGCTGCCTATCATATGAATTGTAGTAAAATTCAAGTCAGATCCCCTTGAAATACTATCAAACACCTTTATCAGTTCTTCATCTTTGTGTTTTTTAAAACTTAATACTGAATGTAAAGCATCAATCAGATAGATATTTTTATTTTCTTTAATAATTGTCTCATAGCTTTTTTCAAGAGATTGATTCCCTATCCAAGTAGTATTAATATTTAATTTATTTAAAATCGAATACAAAACAGTATGGCTCTTTGTACTTACATCACTTATAGACTGATTCGTTAGTATTTGAGGAACACTAACTGCGGTGTAGGTTAGCGGGGTGTAAATATTTGAATAACTAATTAGATTTTGCTGTAGATTTAACAGAGGAGTTGTTTGTCTCTTATATCCATTTAACCCTAAATGGTCTGCTCTTACAGATTCTCCTAGGACAAAAACAATATCAATACTGTCAATTGATTTAGTCAGGGTATCTTTAAATGTGCGATTGTAGCTTATTGTTGGTTTTTGTGAGTATTTTTTAAAAGAGGAAATAATATTGAAGGGAAGTTTGCTTGTGAAAACATCTCGCTTTAAATGTTGACCTACAAAAAAGCATAAAACACAAAGAATCGCTATCGGGAATAACAAGGATTTTACCCTTGATCCTTCTAAGTTTTTATAGAGCTTCACACACACAAAAGTGGAAACAATTATCCAAATGAAATAAAATAAAAAAGATGGTGAGATAAAATCTACAGCTATGTCGACATTTGATTCAATAACAGATTCTATAAGCCCATAATTTATAGATAAATCTTGAGCATACACCCAAAATGCTAGTGTTGAGCTAGTGATAAAGGTGAACGGAAACAAAGTGTAGAACACATATTTATTTATGGTAAGTAGATATACAAAGCCAAATAGTGTGGTCTGAACAGCCAAAAAGTATAAAAAGTAAAGGAAAAAACCTTTAAAATCCCCAAATGGAATATGAGCAAATGAAGCTATTGTAATATTAATAGCTATAATTAAATTTATCAAACTGTAATTAATCAGCTCATTTTTAACCTTTTTTAATCTTTCCATTTAATAGCGGTAAATATTTATTAATTAGATATATAATTGGAATCATTAAAATTATCTGTAAAACTGATATCCCTATTTTTGTGAACTCATTAAAATTGAATATTGCACTGCCTCCTACTATCAGTATGATTAATTTAATAACTGTTAGCACTCTAGTATGTGACCCTAGTATGACTATGGTGTTTTTTCCTAAATAACTGAGGAAATTAAATACAGGAAAAGATTTAAAAAACATTAACCAAAATAAACATCCAAAGACCCCTGACGTTATAAACACAAATTGATTACCATAAACTGACCGGTACATATCTACTTTTGTATTAAAAAAGTATAATACTGAATGAAAAATTAAAGCTACTAGTAGTAGCCAAAGCGCTTCTTTTTTATTCAAATTTAATAGTCTTTCTTTGAAAAAAAAACCAAAACCATAAAAGGATAATGCAACTAAAGCGATGTCAAAACTCCAAAAATAATTGAATTTTGAGTAATACGACATTAAAAACCCTGTGCATATTAAAAGTACTAAAACTAAGGCTTTTATTTTTTTTGAGACTATTTTTTGTATTAGAGAAAAAATTGAAAAAACAACAAAAATACAAGGCAAAAACCATAAAGGTATCCCCCAATCCATATATTCCCTGCCTCCTTGAGCATAAAAAACTCCAATCAAATTTTTTACTGGGGATAATGATAAATTGGCAGAGTCGCCATAAAACCTTGTAACAAAAACCCATAAAAAATACAACGAAAATGACCAAATAAAATAAGGAATCATTAATTGCTTAAATCTAATTTTAGTAATTGTTAGTGAGTTGTTTTTGGAATGAAAAAAACCTGCAATACAAAAAAAAAGAGGGACATGGAAAGTGTAAATATATTTTTCAAGAACTGGAAAGGTATGACCATAAACAACCATAAAAATTGCAAAACCTCTAACCTGGTCAATCCAATTAATTCTATTTTTAGATGTATTTGAAATTATCAAAATTATTTTTTCAAATGTTATGATACCAAAATTAGTGTTTTTTAATAAGACTTCAGTTAGCCTATAATTTTGTTTTATTAAATAATACTATGCATGCATAGGAAATTTAAAGTTTTTTATTTAATTT
>Ga0208678_1000466_pt1 | contig 13250 bp, 10 predicted proteins | sample Colrivmet1550B02_FD_187654 | JGI IMG/M metagenome (GOLD analysis project Ga0208678, IMG submission 187654) | Estuarine microbial communities from the Columbia River estuary - metaG 1550B-02 (SPAdes) (version 2) | ecosystem: Environmental > Aquatic > Marine > Intertidal zone > Estuary | place... | reverse complement strand
TTTCACGCAGGAAATGCAAGAAGTTATTGTTACATCATCGTTGATTGATGCCTCGTCAGACGAAATCTCAAACCCGCTGCATGTTATCAGTGGTGGATCTATTGCTACCGATGCCAGCCAAAGCATCGGTGCGAGCATTGATGGTTTGGTGGGTATATCCTCCAGTGATTATGGTGCCGCCGTTGGCCAACCCATTATTAGAGGTATGTCCGGTAGCCGGGTGAAGCTCCTCAATAACGGCAGAGTGGTCAGAGATGTTTCAGGTCTAGGACCGGATCATGGCAATGATGTTGATCTAAACAATATCGAGCAAATCGAAATTATCAGAGGGCCATCCTCTTTGCTTTATTCCGGCGGAACGATCGGAGGAATAATTAATGTCGTTGATAACACTATTGCTAGGAAAGACTTTGAAGAGTCAATATTTAAGCTAGGTTTGGAGACTCAGTCTGTCAATGATGGAGACTCCCATGATTTCTCGTACCAAAATAATCTTGGCGGCTTGAATATCAGCCTTGCCTACAAAGACTCCGAATTTGGTAACTTTGAAATTCCAAATGGTGCGGTGATTCATTCTGAGGAAGAGCACGAAGGCGAAGACCATGACGAAGAGCTCCACGGTGATGAAGATCACGAAGACGAAGGCCACGAGGAAGATCTAGGTTATTTGCCAAATTCTGATGTTGGATCTACCTCTCAGAGGTTAGGTCTCTCCAAGACCGGAGATTGGGGATATATTGGGCTATCTGTGATCGATACCGAAAGTCTATACGGCATTCCTTTTCATGGAGATAGTCACGAAGAGCATGGCGATGAGGATGAAGATGACCATGCGGATGAAGATCACCATGCCGATGAAGCTGACCATGATGACCATGAAGGCGAAAATGAGCACGAAGGTGAACGAATCTTCTCCAAAACTGAATCTAACGTCGTTAATCTAGAGGGTTCCTTCGTTGTAAATAATGGTTGGTTAACAAAAATTGATTACCAGTTCAGAGATTCCGATTACTCATTGACTGAGCAACATGCCGAAGAGGAAGGGCATGATGATGAAGAGCATGGGGATGAAGAGCATGGAGATGAAGAGCATGACGACGAACATCACGAGGAAGGGCCAACAACCTTTAGCAATAATGCCAGAGAATATGGTGCAATTTTTGATTTGACCAATGACTCCCTGTCACAAAAAGTTGCCATAAATTTTGTTGACGAGAATATTTCTGTAATGGGCGATGAGGCCTTTATAAATCCAACGGAAACCAAAGAATTCACCCTTGGTTACTATCTGAGCAAAGACTTTGACTTATTTCATCTCGACTTTGGTGTTAGGCATGACCAAATTTCCAAGAAGGGTTCTGTCAGTCATGAAGAAGAACACGAGGAGGATGAAGATCACGAAGAGGATCACGCAGATGAGCATGACGAGCATGAAGCGGAACTAGAGTATTTTGATCGAGATATTAACAATACTAGCTATGCCCTGACTTTAAGCAGAGATATTAATGATTCAGTAGCGGTAAGTTTAGGACTGTCTTCTGTCGAAAGAGCGCCTTCAGCGGTAGAGCTGTTAATGAACGGCCCTCATCTGGCAACAGGTAGACTAGAAGTTGGCAATATCAACCTGAAGTCTGAACAGTCAAACAATATCGACCTGTCCTTCAATTATAGTAACGCAGGATTTTATGCTGGCTTGACCTTCTTCCAAAATAATGTGGATAACTATATCTACCTTATGGATGAGACTGAAGACGAGCATGATGATCATGGCGACGAAGAGCACCATGAAGGTTTGATTCTTGCCAATTACCTTCAGCAGGATGCCGAGTTTGACGGTTATGAAATGGAAATCGGCAAGACGTTTGAACTGACTCGTGGCGCTCTAACTCTTTCATTAGGAAGAGATTCTGTTTCAGGACAGTTTACAAACGGGGACAATATCCCACGCATAACCCCAGATAGAGATATCTATAAGGTTACCTATGTGGAAGATCAGCTTAGGTTTGTGTTGTCGCTCAAGGATGTATCAGCTCAGACTGACACGGCTGAAAATGAAACTGCCACCGACGGATTCCAAATGTTAAATCTGAATCTATCAAAAACAATTGAGACCAGCCCAGGACACGAGTTTACACTTTCAGTATTCGGTAAAAACTTGCTTGATGAAGTGGCTAGAAATCACAGCTCATTTGTTAAGAACGAGGTGCCAATGTCCGGTAGAAACTTGGGTATTCGGGCTAGTTACTCTTTCTAGAGAACTAGTCTTTCACCAATGCTCAGGGGTTGTACTTTTTGATCTGATATTAGGTCGACAAAGTCAACTCTTGACCCATTTGTGATTCTGAGGAGTTTATTACCTACAAAAAAAGGGACTTTTAACGAGTCCCTTTTTTGTAGGCAATAACACCGACCTTACACTCATTTTTAGGTGCGGCTGCGCTCGACCAAAGGCATCATAAATTGTCTCAAACTGGTTTTGAGCATTGACACTGCAGAGACTATTAATATGCAGTGAAAGCAGCACTTAGTTTACAAAATCCTCGAAGAATTCCCTCACCAGATGCTTTGATGCTGTCAGTTCTCGGCTGATGGCAACCTAGTCAGATAAGGTTTAGACTCTAAAAATAGAGAATAAACCAATTCTATCAAATCAGTACCTTGTAACCTCTTCAACCCTAACTTATTGGTTGTAAATCGCGATTATTTCTCCTTAAATTTTTTTGTGAGGCACTATTTGTGGCTTAACTGTTAACCCTTCTTGGTAGTGGCGGCTGCCTCTTACCTTTAGTGGGTAGCTCTATTGGGTAGCTCTATTGAGTAGCTTTCGTCATGCCCTGCAAAACATCCATTTAAGCCCTACCCTAAGCCTATTAGCTAGCTCCCTGAACAACAGCTATACCCTATCCCGACTTAGCCCCAGAATGCCCCCTAAGGATAGCTTTATTGGCCCGCAAAGATATCTTACCCATGAGGTTAGGTATAACGGAACTGTGTTATCTCTTAACTGGTGGTTTGAGTGGCCGACGGGCTTAGCTGGAGCATACTATAGCGGGCTGGCTTTGAGATAAGCTTTGATGACTGGGCATCGGTTGCGCCCGCGAATACTCACGAGGTCGACACCAAAGGGAGCCGAGCACCCAGCCATTTTGTACCTATTAACGGTAGATATACCAGAAACGAAAAAACCCCAGCGTTAGCAGGGGTTTAATCGGTAGCACTTGGCGGAGAAGGAGGGATTCGAACCCTCGATACGCTATTAACGTATACACCCTTAGCAGGGGCGCGCCTTCAGCCACTCGGCCACTTCTCCATAAACTTTTATCCACCCGTTTCACTTAGAGATGTAAATACCATCTCAAGTCACGCCCGGGGCGCGCGTTGATTCGTAGCTTCGCTACTCAGGGTTTCACCCCGCCTTCGGCGTCCAAAATGCCTTCGCATTTAGTCAGCCATTCGGCCACTTCTGTATAAACTGTTATTCGGTAATCAGCCTGCCTCAGAAACAACTATGCCGCCCTGAATTCAGCGGCGGCATAATAGCACATTGAGGCGAAAATCAAAGACTGTTATCAGAAGAATCTTCACTAGGAGCTGAATCAGCACCACCTTTTTCCATTTGAATTCTCTGGTAGATCTCTTCACGGTGAACGGCCACTTCTTTTGGCGCATTTACCCCCAGGCGAACCTGGTTTCCTCGAACTCCTAAAACTGTTACGGTGACGTCGTCGCCGATAACCAGAGTCTCGCCGACTCTTCTAGTAAGTATTAACATATACAGCTCCTACACTACTGTTCACCATTCATTGGTGAAAACTATTTCCCTAATCCGCCATACTCACTGCAACACGTTTAGTGCACACGGCCAATCCCCCTATTGAACGCTACCTGCTTACTTTCCTATCTCAACAGGCAGCGCAGAACTTATCAGTTTTTACGTAACAAGTCCAAGATCCGACTGCTCACAAGTACTATTGCTCGAGACCAAAGGCCGAATGAAGCGATCTTACTGCCAATTCTAAGTACCGCTCCTCAATTACCACCGTTATTTTAATTTCTGAGGTAGTAATTAATTGGATATTGATGCCCTCTGCAGCCAGTGCTTCAAACATAGTTGCCGCTACACCAGCATGTGAACGCATGCCAACACCAACAATAGACACTTTGACGATACGGTCATCTGAGGCAACTTCTTCAGCGCCAAGATCTGCTGCAATTTGCTCAAGTAGTTTCGAAGCCCGCGCCAAATCATTGCGGTGAACAGTAAAGGTAATAGTCGCCGAGTTGTCTTTAGCGACATTCTGCACAATCACATCGATTTCAATATTGGCTTCACTGATCGCACCTAAAACCTTGTAGGCAACGCCGGGCTGGTCTGGAATACCGCGGATAGTGAGTTTAGCTTCGTCGCGATTAAACGCGATACCTGAGACTACTGGCTTTTCCATTTGGTCATCATCCTCAAGAGAGATCAGCGTGCCTGGACCATCTTCAAAACTGGACATTACACGCAGTGGTACATTGTATTTTCCGGCAAACTCGACTGAGCGAATCTGCAGTATTTTTGAGCCTTGGCTGGCCATTTCTAGCATTTCTTCAAAGGTAATCTTGTCTAGACGGCGGGCATCAGCCACAACCCGAGGATCAGTGGTGTAAACACCATCTACATCAGTATAAATCTGACACTCATCGGCCTTAAGAGCTGCTGCCAACGCCACCGCAGTGGTATCTGAACCACCGCGACCCAGGGTTGTAATATTGCCGGCATCGTCCGCGCCTTGGAAGCCCGCGACAACCACTACTCTGCCAGCATCGAGATCGCTGTGAATGCGATGGCTATCGATTTCTTTGATCCGCGCTTTGCCATGGGCATCGTCAGTAAGAATGCGTACCTGACTACCTGTGTAGGAGCGGGCCGAGACACCGGCGGCCTCCAGCGCCATGCAGAGTAGCGCAATGGTTACCTGTTCGCCGGTGGAAACCAGTACGTCCATTTCACGCAGATTGGGTTCCTCGTGAATAGCCTTTGCCAGACCAATCAAGCGGTTGGTCTCGCCACTCATTGCTGAGACGGCAACCACGATTTTGTCACCCGCCCGGTGCTTAGCTACAATTTTCTCTGCGACTGCTTTTATGCGCTCAACGCTGCCAACAGAGGTGCCACCATATTTATGTACAATTAAACTCATCGAAACACTATCACCTTGGATTAATAAGGGCGCAGATTAAACAGCAATCTCGCGCAAATGTTAAGTAACTAGGGTCAAACGCCCTAAGATGCATCACTTACCCAGTCATACACAGAGTCGAGCGCAGCGGCTAAGTTCACTGTGCTACCTGCGGCTCCCTGAGCCATATCTGCCCGACCACCGCCTTTACCATCAACCTGAGCGGTGACATATTTGAGCAAGTCCCCGGCTTTCAACTTATCGGTTAAATCTTGCGTCACACCTGCCACTAGCGCGGCTTTGTCGCCATCCACTGCGGCGAGCATAAAGACACCAGATTGGAGCTTAGATCTGACCTGATCGGCAACACCGCGCAAGCTCTTTGCATCAGCGCCTTCGACTACCGTGGAGAGAACGCTAAAACCATTGATTTCCCGCAGGCCAGCCATTAGGTCATTACCTGAAGCATTGGCGAGTTTGCTCTTTAGTGCATCAATCTCTTTCTGCAGTTTGCGGTTATCTTCAACCACCTGACGCGCTTTGTCCGCGACACTGTGTCGCGCAGCGCGCAGCACATTGGCCATCTCGCTAACGGTATCTTGTAACGCGTCACAGTAAGCTATAGCCGCCTCTCCGGTTACAGCTTCGATTCGTCTTACGCCAGCCGAGACACTGGATTCAGCGCTGATTTTCAATAGGCCAATATCGCCAGTGCGATTAGCATGGGTGCCACCGCACAGTTCGACGGAGAAGTCTCCACCCATGCTGAGCACGCGTACTTCGGAGCCATACTTTTCTCCAAAGAGTGCCATGGCGCCCTTCTCAACTGCCTCATCCATGCTCATTACGTCAGTTTGCACTGGCGTATTACGCAGAATTTCACGGTTAACCCTATGTTCAATGTCACGAATCTGTTGCGCGCTGATGGACTCTCCATGGGAGAAGTCAAAGCGCAGGCGCTGGCTATCGACCAATGAGCCCTTCTGATTTACATGCTCACCCAGTATTTGCTGCAGTGCCGAATGCAATAGATGAGTTGCAGAGTGATTCAAGGCTGTTGCGGTACGCACAGAGCAGTCCACAGTAGCGGTTACCGCGTCACCAACATTCAGCTCACCGGACAACACCTTGCCAATATGCAGGTGATGCTCGCCGGCTTTGCGGCAGTCGGTTACTTCAATTTTCGCCGAGGCGGTCTGCAAATAACCACTGTCTCCGACCTGGCCGCCAGATTCTGCATAAAACGGTGTACTGCCAAGAATCACTGCGACCTCTGCATCCATTCCGGCTGCAGAAACCTCTTCGCCAGCGGAATAGAGGGCAACCACATCAGCGCTATGTTCAAGGCTGTTATAGCCAACAAATTCGGTGCTGCCTTCAACGCGAATGCTCTCACTGTAATCCAGCCCAAACTGACTGGCCGAGCGAGCACGAGCGCGCTGAGCTTCCATACACTCCTCATAACCTTCCATATCCATGCTGTAACCACGCTCGCGCGCTATGTCATTGGTCAGGTCAGTGGGGAATCCAAAGGTGTCATAGAGCTGAAAAATCAATTCTCCTGGAAGTTGCTCCGCTGTCAGATTCTCCAGCGCCGCTTCCAATACACCCATACCTTTATCCAAGGTGCGGGCAAATTGCTCTTCTTCTTTTTTGATCGTTACAATAATCTCCTGCTGCATGCTCAGCAATTCGGGATAGGCCTCACCCATCACTTCACCAAGAGACACCACCAACTTGTGGAAGAAACTACCACTGGCACCTAAATTATGTCCGTGGCGCAATGCACGACGAATAATACGGCGCAACACATAGCCGCGACCTTCATTAGAAGGCACCACGCCATCAACCACTAAAAAGGCGCAGGAGCGAATATGATCGGCAACTACTTTTAAGGAATTTTCCGCTAGGTCAGTGACGCCAATAATCTTTGCTGCAGCTTTAATCAGATGTTGGAACAGGTCAATATCGTAATTGTTATGCACACCCTGCATAACCGCCGCGACGCGCTCAAGACCCATTCCGGTATCGATTGAGGGCTTTGGCAGTGGTGTCATCTTGCCAGTGCTATCGCGTTCGAACTGCATAAACACCAGATTCCAAATTTCGATATAGCGGTCTAGATCATCATCTGGGCTCCCCGGAGGGCCCCCGGGAATGTCCTCGCCATGGTCCCAAAAAATCTCCGTGCTCGGTCCACAGGGTCCGGTATCGCCCATCTGCCAAAAGTTGTCCTCGTCCAGACGCGACAGACGATTCGGATCTATACCAATTTCATTGACCCAGATATCAGCGGCTTCATCATCACTGATATGCACGGTAATCCAGAGACGTTCTTTAGGTAATTTGAGTACTTCAGTAAGAAACTCCCAGGCAAAACCAATTGCTTCGCGCTTAAAATAATCGCCGAAACTAAAGTTGCCGAGCATTTCAAAAAAGGTGTGATGTCTGGCGGTGTAGCCAACATTTTCCAGATCGTTGTGTTTGCCACCGGCGCGCACACAGCGCTGGGACGAAACCGCACGATTGTAATCACGTTTTTCGGCACCGAGAAAGACATCTTTAAACTGCACCATGCCAGCATTAGTGAACAGCAGTGTAGGATCATTTCCCGGCACTAGGCTACTGCTTGGCACAATACTGTGCTGCTTGCTGGCGTAGTAATTTAAGAATGCGTCACGAATGTCGGCGCTTTTCATCATTGTTTAGTTCCAGTTATTAGCATGGCCTGGGTGACCAGCGCTTTTTAAAATTTTAGGTGCCCAAAATGGAGGCTTTCAGCTAATCAGGTCTGAGACATTGGGCTCTCAGCTAGCAGACTCACAGATAGCAGACTCACAGATAGCAGACTATTAAATCGTAGACTCTGAAAAATCTTGACTACCAGAGGGGTCAGCTAAAACATGCAGATGCAAATGGAATACTGTCTGACCAGCTGCCCGCCCGTTATTCACCACTAGACGAAAGGCCTCTTCTACCCCGGCCTGCCTTGCTACTTCACCGGCCACCCACATCAAGTGCCCAAGCAGTGCTTTATCAGCTTCAATGGCATCAGCCAGTTTAGCGATAGGCTGACGTGGAATCACCAGCATATGGATAGGCGCCTGAGGAGAGATATCGTTAATCACAATACACTTATCATCCTCATAGAGAATCTCCGCAGGAATTTCTCGGTTGATAATGCGTGTAAAGAGAGTGGGCGTTGAATCGACCATCAGGAATACCTCAGTCTAGTGCAGTCTTTTTATTTGCCCGAGTCATGAAGCTTTTCATCGGCAGTCAGTTTACGTGCTTCAGATTCCAACATTACCGGGATGCCTTCGCTTATGGGATAGGCCAAACCACTGGCACGGCAAACCAACTCCTGCTTGGCTTTATCATATTCAAGTGGCGCCTTGCTGACAGGGCAAACCAATATACTGAGAAGCTTTTTGTCCACGATAAAATCGTCCATTTGAAAATCGCGTTAGTTTACGCAAAATGATGCTCAACTGCCATTATCTGAGGTAAATAACCTGTAAGCCATAGCCTTACAAGAGTCAGTCATACCGCGGTCTAGTTGCGAAAACTATTGCACGGGGAAGGATTCCAGAACAAGCGCCGGATCTACCCGTTGATTGAGCCAGTTCATTCGCCAATCCAGATGTGCACCAGTGGCTCGCCCGGTGGAACCCACTCGCGCTATGGGCTCTCCGCGCTGCACACGACCGCCCTTTTCAACGAGCATTTCACTGAGATGTAAAAAACTAGACGATAGGCCATGGCCATGGTCAATAATTAGTGTGCCACCAGAATAGAACAGATCATCATGCGCCATACGCACAACCCCCGCCGCTGGCGCCACAACAATAGTGCCAGTGGGTGCTGCGTAATCAAGACCATAGTGAGGACTTTTAGGCACACCATTGTAAAACCGCTGACTGCCATAGACTCCCGTTATCGGCCCCTCTAATGGCTTGATAAAGCCAGATAAGAAATCAGTTTCATCGGTCACCAGACGGCGCGCCTCGCGAACAAGAGCGGAGTCAGATCGAATGCGCTGCAACTGTCCGGCCGGAGGTTCAACCGTGCGCTGGGGAACTCCCTCAACTCTCTGAATATTGTAACTGCGAGCAGCAACCTCAAATAAGACCTCAGTGGCAACCCCCGCTTTATCGGTTACCAAAAAGGTAGAGACCGCCGCTGCATTGCGACCCAGACCAAACAAAAAGTGGCCATCGATGGTAGTTTTGATGAGCTCGCCGTTATGGCTAAGCGTCGTGCCAGATTGCACCTGCCCCAACAGCAAACCACCCTGCTGCCAACTGCCACGCCATTTAATCAACGGATTGGTATCGGCATAAGACGCACAGGTCAATATCAGGCTGACCAAAAAAGCAGCTACCTGAGAGAAGTTCTGGGAGAAGTACTGAGATTGCATTTACAGAGCCCTAGACAAATCCACCAGAGCCAGCGGCATTGTCAGTTAATCGAAGTCTTTTTCCAGTACTGGCTCTTCAAGCGCGACAAAGGGCTCAATACTGGCGATACGACAACTATAGCCTGAACCACCCATCACGGAAAGTCGATCGAACCGAGCGCAAAGCCTACTATTACTGCGATAACTCACATACCCTGAACGCTTAATACCAGGGCACTCTGTCTGCAAACGCAAGATTGCGGTTTTTTTGCCAAACAGGGTTATCAGGGCAGTTTTGTCATCGACAAATTTAATCCGTTTAATTCGATTCGCTGGTAGGCAACCATTGCGAACCTTCCAGCCGCTAGAGCCCGCCTCTTTGTCAATGGCTGAAAGTTTGTCAGATAATGACTCTTTAGCCCCTGCATCAGAAGGGTCAGAAGAATCAGAAGTATTTGCAGTCTCCTCCGAGTAACTAGCGGGAGAGCCTCTAGCAGAAGAGTCTCTAGCAGAAGAGTCACTAGTAGAAGAGTAGCCAGCAGAAGAGTAACTAACAGAGCTGATTAAAACTAAACCAAACAAGAGATATACTAGGGATAAAGGGTAATTTATTGCTTTCATCAAGACCTCCTTGGTGAGATGAAGAAAGGCCAACTCAATAGAACCATTGACGGCCCATCTCTAGAGGCACTAAAGTCCTCCTATTAACCAAAAAAACACTACACACTTATATATGACTCAGAACAGCCGCTTTACCCCACCTTCGATGTTAAAAAACCCTCATATACAGAGTATTTTAAACAGCCTAGGGCCACGAAAAATTCGCGCCAAGCGACTGGCCAACAAGTTAGACAGCGAAATTTTAACCCTTACTGCAAAAGATGGGACGCGTTTACTGGCTGAGTATGATCGCAGTAAAACACCGAACAATAGCCTAATCGTATTGCTTCACGGGTGGGAGGGTTCCAGTCAATCGGCCTATCAGGTTACTACCGCAAACTATCTGTTAAAGCAGGGCTTTGATGTACTGCGACTGAATCTTCGCGACCATGGCGACAGTCATCATCTTAACTTTGAACTATTTAACTCGACCATGACCAATGAGGTAGCAGAAGCTATCGCCTGCTTCTTTGAAACCCATGCCTACGAAAAACGCTTTCTAGCAGGGTTCTCCCTGGGTGGGAATTTTACTCTGCGCATTGCGGCCGATCATGGCAGCAGCTTAAAACTCACGGCTGCGGTGGCTATTTGCCCACCGGTTGACCCCACCAATGCCATGACAGCACTGGATAACACCTTATTTATTTATGAGCGCTATTTCTTTTATCGCTGGTCGAAGTCTCTGCGTAAAAAAATTGCTCACTTCCCCGAGCATGGCTTTGAGCATGTTTTAAATAGCGCTCGAACCATTGAGGATATGAATAGTTTCTTTATCGATAAACATACGCCTTTCGATAGCGCAGAGAGTTATTTCCAAGCCTATTCCCTAATCGGAGACCGTTTGCAGGCACTTGAGATACCGGCCCATCTGATTGCCTCAGAGGATGATCCGATTATTCCAGCAGAAGATTTGCAGCAGATTAACTGTCCCGAAAAGCTCAGTATTGAATTACAAGAATATGGCGGCCACTGCGGCTTTATTAAAAACCTATCGGCACATAGCTGGGTGGAGAATCGTCTTGTGGACCTATTTCGCGGCTACCTGTAGCCGTGACTGCCGACTATTGAGTCAGTCTATAAAGCCAAGATCATTTACTGGGTCATCTGAACAACCCTGAAGAGCATATTTAATTTGGTCGTAATTGAAACCACGGTATTGCAGAAAGCGCATGCGCTTGGCGGTCTCGCGTTGGTCAGCCGCTTGCCGTTGTCCAAATTTTCGCTGAGCAACCTCTCGGGCTAGATCCATCCAATCCACGTCTGCCGCATCCAATGTCTGCCCCACCAATTCATCGGCAATGCCCTTCTGGCGAATATCCTGACGAATACGCGTCAAGCCATGACCACGAAGAATTCTAGAACGCACAAAAGCCTCGGCAAACCGCTCATCAGATTGCAGGCCTTCATCTGCTAAACGCTGCAAAACCTCATCAATAGCACTGTGATTATCGAAACGTTTGTTGAGCTTAGTCGCCAGTTCTGCTCGCGAGTAATCCCGGCCCGTAAGCAGACCCATAGCGTAATTGCGTGCTTTGGCTGGGGTAGCATCTGCAGGAGCTTCTAACATAGCAGCGTATTTAACCTTTTTTATCTACGGGCTAATTACACAAAAAGCGCCAATTGGCGCTTTTTGCTTGGCAATCACCGAAGAGACTTTTTACTCTGTCAACGAAAGCCTGAAAATTACTTCTCGACAGACTCTTTAGCAACAGGCGCTGGACCACCCATCTCTTTCTCACGGATCATGGCTTCAATCTCAGCCGCAATCTCAGGGTTTTCAGTGAGGTAAATACCTACATTGGCTTTACCTTGACCAATCTTGCTGCCCTTATAGGCATACCAGGCACCGGATTTATCGATCAAACCATTTTTAACACCTAGATCAACCAGCTCACCGTTGCGGTTGATGCCGCGGCCATAGAGAATCTGAAATTCGGTCTGCTTAAACGGCGGCGCCACTTTATTTTTAACCACCTTAACGCGAGTTTCATTGCCGACAATCTCGTCGCCATCTTTAACCGCACCAATACGGCGGATATCCAGACGCACTGAGGAGTAAAACTTCAGCGCGTTGCCGCCAGTCGTTGTTTCAGGGTTGCCAAACATCACACCAATCTTCATACGAATCTGGTTGATAAAGATAACCAGGCAGTTGGCATTTTTAATATTACCGGTCAACTTACGCAGCGCCTGAGACATCAGTCGGGCTTGCAGACCAACGTGGTGGTCGCCCATATCGCCTTCAATTTCTGCCCTTGGGGTCAATGCCGCAACCGAATCCACTACCAGTACATCACAGGCACCAGAGCGGACTAACATATCGGTAACTTCCAGTGCTTGCTCGCCGGTATCCGGCTGCGAAACAATCAAGTCGTCAACACTGACACCCAACTTCTCTGCATAAACCGGATCCAGTGCATGCTCCGCGTCGATAAAGGCACAGGTTCCGCCTGCTTTTTGCGCTTCGGCAATCACTTGCAGGGTCAAAGTGGTTTTACCCGACGACTCGGGACCATAGATTTCAACAATACGGCCTTTTGGCAAGCCGCCAATGCCAAGCGCGATATCCAGTCCCAGAGAACCAGTAGAAATAGCCGGAATGGCTTGGCGAGTACCCTCACCCATGCGCATGACGGTTCCTTTACCAAACTGGCGTTCGATTTGCCCCAGTGCGGCTTCTAGTGCTTTTGACTTGTTCGCGTCCATTGTTGTGACCTCGAGATAAATTCAATTGGATTAAGTTGGCAGACATAAATTAGACTATCAACTGTATGGTTATACAGTATTACATCCAGTAACCTGATGCAACAGTTCTTGCAGAGAAATTTCGATAGCCTGCTCGCGAACCGCAGCGCGATCCCCAGCCAGTAAATACTTTTTTGCCTTTACGCCAGCCGGGCTGTGCCAGGCGAACCAGACCGTACCCACAGGTTTATCTTCGGTACCTCCACCGGGACCAGCGATACCACTAATCGCCACAGCATAATCAGCATCGGCAGCGACTGCCGCACCAGCAACCATTGATC
>Ga0208678_1000454_pt1 | contig 13448 bp, 14 predicted proteins | sample Colrivmet1550B02_FD_187654 | JGI IMG/M metagenome (GOLD analysis project Ga0208678, IMG submission 187654) | Estuarine microbial communities from the Columbia River estuary - metaG 1550B-02 (SPAdes) (version 2) | ecosystem: Environmental > Aquatic > Marine > Intertidal zone > Estuary | place... | reverse complement strand
GAACTTTCAGATAAATCAAAACAAGAAAAATTAGTGGAATCAATGTTGAAAGACGCTACCCTAAACTAATTAATCATGGCAGGAACAAGAGCAGCAATTAGATATGCAAAAGCCGTATTAAGCTTAGCATCAGATAACAAACAAGCAGCCGTAGTACAGGCAGATATGACACATATCGGTCAGGCGATTGCAGACAATGCATCTTTGGAAGCAGTACTCAAAAGCCCTGTAGTCAAATTATCTGAAAAAGCAGACGTATTGAAAGCTATTTTCCCTTCTGTAAGTGCAGAAAGTAAATCGCTGTTCAATATTCTTGTAACCAATAAAAGAGTCGACATACTAAGTCAAGTAGCCGCCCAATACGGGGTTTTATATGACCTAGCTAACAATAAAGAAAATGCCTTTGTAACCACCGCCATTCCGATGACTTCTGAATTAGAAGCCAAAGTCATGGCAAAGCTTAAATCCTTAACAACAAAGGAAGTGACCCTTAGCAATTCTGTAGATGAAGACATCCTTGGTGGTTTCATATTAAGAGTTGGAGATCAACAATACGATGCGAGTGTTTCGAATCAATTAAATACGTTAAAACGTAAATTTACAATTAACTAAAACTATACTGAGATTCAATCAGAGGTATAAAATAAATTAAGATGGCAGAAGTAAAAGCAGCTGAAATATCAGCAATTTTAAAACAACAACTTTCAGGTTTCGAAGCAACAGCTTCATTAGATGAGGTTGGAACTGTATTAACTGTAGGAGATGGTATTGTTCGTGCATACGGACTTTCTAATGCAGAGTATGGTGAACTTGTACAATTTGAAGGCGATCTTGAAGGGATTGTATTAAACCTTGAAGAAGACAATGTTGGAATCGTACTTTTAGGCGCTTCTAACGTCATAAAAGAAGGATCTATTGTAAAACGTACCGGACGTATTGCTTCCATCAATGTAGGTGAAGGAATTGTTGGCCGTGTGGTGGATACACTTGGCGCACCGATTGACGGTAAAGGTCCTATTGAAGGAAAACTTTATGAAATGCCTTTAGAGCGTAAAGCCCCTGGAGTTATTTTCCGTGAGCCTGTAACTGAGCCCTTACAAACAGGAATCAAATCCATTGACGCTATGATCCCAGTAGGTCGTGGACAACGGGAGTTGGTCATTGGAGACAGACAAACAGGTAAAACAGCTGTTTGTATCGATACCATTTTAAATCAAAAAGAATTTTACGATGCAGGAGAACCTGTATATTGTATCTATGTGGCTGTTGGACAAAAAGCCTCTACAGTAGCATTGATTGCTAAAACATTAGAAGAAAAAGGCGCTTTAGCCTATACGACAATAGTTGCAGCAAATGCATCTGATCCAGCACCAATGCAAGTATATGCACCTTTTGCAGGCGCAGCCATTGGCGAGTACTTTAGAGACACGGGTCGTCCAGCATTGATTGTCTATGATGATTTATCAAAACAAGCTGTAGCCTACCGTGAGGTATCTCTTTTATTACGTCGTCCTCCAGGACGTGAGGCGTATCCAGGAGATGTATTTTACTTACACTCCCGTTTATTAGAGCGTGCAGCAAAAGTCATCAACAATGATGAAATTGCAAAAGACATGAATGATTTACCAGAGTCATTAAAACCAATTGTAAAAGGTGGTGGGTCTTTAACAGCACTTCCAATTATTGAGACACAGGCAGGTGATGTATCTGCTTATATTCCAACCAATGTAATTTCAATTACGGATGGTCAAATATTCTTAGACGGTGATTTGTTTAACTCTGGGGTTCGTCCAGCAATTAACGTTGGTATTTCCGTATCTCGTGTAGGTGGAAACGCTCAGATTAAAGCAATGAAAAAAGTATCTGGAACACTAAAATTAGACCAGGCACAATTCCGTGAATTAGAAGCCTTTGCTAAGTTTGGATCTGATTTAGATGCCGTCACTTTAAATGTGATTGAAAAAGGAAGACGTAACGTTGAAATTTTGAAGCAAGCACAAAATGATCCTTTCAAAGTAGAAGATCAAGTTGCAATCATTTATGCAGGATCTAAAAATCTTTTAAGAGCAGTTCCTGTAAATAAAGTTAAAGAATTTGAAACCGAATATATCGAGTTTTTAAGAGCTAAGCACAGTGATGTGTTAGCAACTTTGAAATCAGGTAAATTAACGGATGAGGTAACAAATACGTTAACCGCAGTTGCAAAAGAGGTGTCTGAAAAGTATAAAGATTAAAAAGTTTAGAGTTTAGAGTGATGAGTTCAGAGTTATAAACTCATAACTTTAACTTAATACAAATAACTTAAAAAAATGTCTTTAAATAACAGTCCAATTCGAGTAAAGAGTTTTCAGTTTGCTTGCGAGATTGTTCATTTTACGGATAAATTAAAGAAAAATAAGGATTTTGAGTTATCTTCTCAATTGCTAAAAAGCGGAACGAGTATTGGAGCCAATACAAGAGAAGCGCAAAGAGGAGTTAGTAAAAAGGACTTTAGAAATAAATTTGGAATTGCTTTAAAGGAAGCTGATGAGACCAAATATTGGTTAGAAATTCTTGAAGCTACAGGAAGAGACGTTCCAACAGAAATGATGAATAAATGTGAAGAGTTAATAAGAATTTTAGTAGCAATCATTAAAAACTCATAACTCAGCACTCAGCACTCATAATTTGAAATATGGCAAATTTAAAAGAAATCCGAAACAGAATAGGATCCGTATCTTCAACGATGCAGATTACAAGCGCCATGAAAATGGTGTCGGCTGCTAAGTTGAAAAAAGCACAAGATGCCATCACGGCGATGCGCCCTTATGCGAATAAACTCACGGAGCTTTTACAAAACCTAAGTGCCACTTTGGACGCCGATTCTGGAAGTAAATACTCAGAACAACGGGACGTAAAAAACGTGCTTATTGTTGCTATTACTTCAAATAGAGGCTTGTGTGGTGCGTTTAACTCTAACATTATCAAGCAAGCTAATTTAGTTGCAGAGCGTTATGATGCCAACGTATCTGTGGTAGCGATTGGTAAAAAAGCGAATGATGCCCTCTCAAAAAACTTAGAAGTGATCTCAAACCAAAGTCCTGTATATGACGATTTAACATTTGATAATGTTGCTGAAATTGCAGAGATGCTTATGGAAAAATTTGAATCTAAAGCCGTTGATAAAATTGAAATTATTTACAATAAATTTAAAAATGCAGCGACCCAAGAAATCATGACTGAGCAATTTTTGCCAATTGAACCCTTAGAAGGCGATACCAATGCAAACCTAGATTACATTTTTGAGCCGTCTAAAGAAGAGATTGTAGAAACCTTAATTCCAAAATCGTTAAAGACACAGTTGTACAAGTCTATTCGTGATAGTTTTGCAAGCGAGCACGGTGCTCGAATGACCGCAATGCACAAAGCAACCGATAACGCTACAGAGCTTAGAGATCAGCTTAAATTGACGTACAACAAAGCACGTCAGGCATCAATTACAAATGAAATTTTAGAAATTGTTGGAGGAGCGGAAGCGTTGAATGGCTAACACGACTTCTTACAAATTTATAAAATTAGGAGCCTTACATATATATGTAGGGCTTTTTTTATGGCATAAAAGTTGTTAGGTTTCTGTAACTTAAATCAATTCTTATGACCTACACAAAACAACTCATTATCCTTTTTTTAGTAGCACTATCACCCCCAGTGGTGGCTCAAAACCAGAAAGGAGACATCTCACTTTCCATTACTGCCTCCCCGTTTCCAACAACCAATTCAAACAGAAACGATTTTGGCGTTATAGCTAAGGCAGGTATGGAATTTCACATCTCTGACAACGTTTCTTTTCAGGGTAGTTTTTTTACCTCCAACAACGTGCTATTTAAGAACGAGAGCGGTATCAACATCAACTCTTATGGGTTTATACCTTCGGTTCAATATTACTTTGTCAACAGACCTAGATTTAATGTCTTTGGGCAATTGGGCTACGGTTTTGGTTTTGAAGATTTGATCCGCAATTATGGGGAAATCGAAAACAGTGCATTGACCATTTTTAGCATAGGAGCAGGGGTAAATTATAAATTAAAAGAGAAACTTTACTTGCAATTACATTTGCCTTATTTTAATGCTCAAAATATTACCATCAACGAATCAGTCGCTGATGGAGTTGCCGTATTTTTAGGCTTTAATTTTAAACTCAATTAAAATCCGTAAGTTTATAAACATAAATTCAAACCCAATGAAATTCATCACCCCCCTTATTTTGGCACTCATTTTTTTAGGTTTTTTTAATTGTAAAGCCCCGCAAGAATCGGTAATGCAATTCCAATCCACTCCTCCTTTAGAAATTGTAGCACCCTATTATAAATCATGGGTTGCGGGAATTGAAGGTGGTGGTGCTGGAATTAATGTGTTTTTGCCCCTCAAAGAAAACGGAAAAATTAGTATTGACAGCCTTCATTTTAGAGGTGAAAAATCGGCAGTGGAAACAAGAGATAAATTAATTATAGGTCGATTTAATAATTCTGTTAATCAACCAAAAGACATTATAATGAGTTCCAACTCTCAGGACGAATACAAGAACAAGAGTGTATTATTACGGGACACTTCGCCTTTTAAATTAGCTCAAAACGAGTGTATTATTAGTTATGAAGTTAATGGAAAACGACTATATTATAAAATCTCAAACCTCAAAAAAGGGGAATCCATTGCCTACCCTTCAGCTCCTCCAAAAAACCGTTAAATAACAATTATAGATTGTTCGTTAAAATGTGTATTTTTATAGGATAAAATAAGAGAGCAGTGAGCGTCCTAAAAACAGTATACAAACAAACCTTCATTTACGGACTGGCAACCGTTGTTCCAAGAATGTTGAGCTTTCTTTTGGTACGTTTACACACTGATAAATCGGTCTTAGAAAACGTCGCAGACTACGGAGATGTTTCCATCGTATTCGCCTATTTTGTGCTGTTTAACGTAGTGCTTGCCTATGGAATGGAAACCGCCTTTTTTCGTTTTTTCAATAAAGAACCCTCGAAAGACAAGGTACTCAGTACCGCCACAATTTCAATCTTACTTTCGTCTTTAGGATTTTTAGTTCTCGGTCTGCTGTTTCAAAATCAGATAGCAGGTTTAACTCACATCCACGTCAATTACATCACCCTCGTTGTTTGGACTTTGTTTTTAGATGCCTTGGTCATTATTCCGTTTGCCTACCTAAGAGCACAAGAAAAACCTGTAAAATACACAGCAGTCAAACTGACCAATGTAGTGGTCAATCTGGGTTTAAACATTTTCTTACTCATATATTTAAAAGCACTGTCTTTTGACAACAGTGTTTTGGATGCTATCTACATATCCAATTTTGAAGTCAGTTATATTTTCATTGCCAACCTGTTTGCTAGTGGAGTTACTTTACTGATTCTTTTGCCGTTTTATTTTAAAATCAACTATAAAATAGACTTTGTTCTTTGGAAAAAAATGCTGCGATACGCCCTACCAGTCTTAGTGGCTGGTGTGGCATTTTCTATCAATGAAACCTTTGATCGTGTATTACTCGAACGTTTGCTTCCAGACGCTATTGCAAAAACATCTGTAGGAATGTATTCCGCTTGTTACAAACTCGCCCTTTTTATGATGTTGTTTGCAACCGCTTACCGCTTGGGAATTGAACCCTTCTTTTTCAGTCAATCCAAAACCAAAGACGCTACTAAAAACTATGCAAAAATATTAGAGTTTTTTGTGATATGTGGAGCACTTATTTTGCTAATAGTTGTGGTGTTTGTCGATGTTTTAAAACTCATTCTTATTCCAAATGAAGCCTATTGGGAAGCCATGAAAGTCGTTCCAATTTTATTGTTAGCCTATTTTTTTCTTGGTATATATCACAATTTATCTGTATGGTACAAAATTACAGATCGCACCAAGTTTGGAGCTTATATTTCGGTTATTGGAGCGGGTATTACCCTTTTGGTAAACCTAATGTTTATCACATCGTTTAATTATATGGCTTCTGCCATGGCTACTCTAGTAGCCTATTTTTCAATGACGCTTCTGTCGTATTATTTTGGTCGCAAGCATTACCCAATTCCCTACAACATAAAAAAAATAAGTATCTATTTAATCCTTGCCATCAGTTTATCAGCCCTGTCCTTTTATCAATTTAGAGCCCAGTATTTAATAGGGTCCACCTTGATAGGAATCTTATTACTTATTATTTGGCAAAATGAAAAAGCGACCATCAAACAATTTTTAAAACCTTCCCATGACCATTAAAATTATAAATAAATCAGCCCATCAACTTCCAGAATACGAAACAGGTGCATCTGCAGGAATGGATCTCCGAGCAAATATTTTAGAAGCAGTTATTTTGAAGCCATTAGCCCGAGCGATTATCAAAACAGGTTTGTTTATAGAACTTCCTGTGGGGTTTGAAGCCCAAGTGCGTCCCAGAAGTGGTTTGGCAGCAAAACACGGCTTAACAGTTTTGAACAGCCCTGGTACTGTTGATGCAGATTATCGTGGCGAAATAGGGGTTATTTTAGTGAATCTATCAAATACAGATTTCAAAATTGAAAATGGCGAACGTATTGCGCAATTAGTCATCGCAAAACACGAACGGGCAGCGTGGCTCGAAGTCGATCAACTCAATGAAACCACTCGAGGAGAAGGTGGTTTTGGAAGCACTGGAAAGTAATGAAAAGAACGCGGTATGCTATTGTAACGTTTTGTATCCTTATAAGTTCGTTTGGGACACAAGCACATGTTGAGATAGACAGTCTATTGTCGGTTTCAAACGACAGTATCCATGTCAAATTTCAAACTCATTTTTATGAAGCCCTAAAACAAAAAGCACTTGAAAATTATTCCAAAGCAATCGATGCGTTAGTCATATGTAAGTCATTAAACTCTACAGAATCGGCGGTGTTTCATGAGTTAGGCACTAATTATTTCAAGTTGAAACAATTTGAGAACTCCGAATTTAATTTTCAAAAAGCAATTGCATTGGACAGTGATAATTTTTGGTACAAAGAAAGTTTGTATCATTTATATATAGAGCAAAACCGCTTCGAAGAGGCTATTATAGCTCTCAAACCTTTATTGTCCCGCCACCCCGATTACAAGCAAGACTTAGTAAATCTTTATCTTGAGGCTGGGCGTTATGACGACGCGCTAAACGTTTTGGATGATTTGGACAAAACACTAGGTTTAAAGGCGTCTAGAGATAAAATTCGGAAAGAACTATACGATTTAAGCGGTGACGAAAACAAACGCATTACACATCTTAAAATACGCTTGCAAGAAACACCTGAAGAGCCTACTAATTTTTTGAATCTCATTTATGCCTATAGCAAGTTAGATCAAAAAAAAGAAGCGTTTGAAACCGCTAAAGCTTTTTTAGATCAACATCCAAAATCTCATTTGGTTCATGTAGCGCTGTATAAATTTTATTTAGATGCAGAGGATTATGAAAAGGCGATTACATCCATGAAAATTGTCACAACGAGCACAGTTGTTGTGCCCAGTCTTAAAGTGAAAGTACTAAATGACTTCATGAATTTTATAACCGAATTTCCAGAGTACGAATCTGCATTGTTAGATATCACAAACACGGTTAGTGAAAACACACCAAGCCGTTCCCATTTAGAATGGGCGGATTATTATTACAATCAAAAAGCCTACTTAAAAGCCATTTCTTCGTACGAAAAAGCTTTGGAATATGACTCCGATAATTTTACAATTATCAAAAATCTAGCCCTTTTATATTTGGAAACCAATCAATTTGAAACCGCTGCACTATTTACCAATAATCAGATGGAATTATACCCCTCTCAATCTATTTTATATTTAGTCAATGGCACAGCAAACAGACAACTTAACAACTTAGACTTGGCTATTGAATACCTCACAACGGGATTGGATTATATATTTGATAATAAAAAACTTCAACTCGATTTTTACAGACAACTTAGTGTTGCCTATAAGTTGAAAGATAATATCGTAGAGTCAGAAGCGTTTACTAAAAAAGCAATGGCATTAGAAAACAATCAATGAGACACATGAAAAAGTTTATATACAGCATCGTTTTAGCATTTCTCTTTTTGGGATGTAAAAGCACAAAAACACTTCAGTCTTCTCAAGCTCTGGACTCTAAGATGTCCGTTAAGCAAATTGTTAAGAAACACAATAAATCACACTCTGAATTTAATACGTTACAAGGGCGATTAAAAGTAGAATACACCCAAGGCGATCGCTCTGAAACACACACTTTGACATTGCGAATGGAGTATGACAAGACCATTTGGGTCAATGCATTTTTAAACATGGTACGGATCAAAATCACACCAGAACACGTGCGTTTTTACAACAAGTTAGACAACACCTATTTTGATGGCGATTACGACTTAATCAGTGAATTTTTAGGAACAAACCTTCAGTTTGAAAACCTTCAGAATTTACTCTTGGGCGAAGCTATTTTTAATTTAAAATCCAAAGAATTTAAAAAGCAATCCCATCCAAATTCTTATGAGTTAACCCCCAAGCGATCTAACGCATTGAGTGATTTACTATACTTGATCAATCCAACATATTTCAAATTAGATGCTCAGCAAGTTAGCCAAACACTTGAACAAAATGTCTTAAAAATACGATACCAATCCTATCAGGAAGTGGGGGGGTGGGTTCTACCTGAAAATATGGTCATCACAGCAACCAACACGAATGAACAAACGACCTTGAATTTGAATATAAAATCCGTAAGTTTGGATCAACCTTTACGTTTTCCTTTTAACATCCCAAAAGGATTTAAAGCTATTGAATTAAAATGAAGCTAATCAACTCCCGTTTTACCTTAACAATCTTTTTACTCACGTTAATGTTTCATTTGAGTGGTTTTTCTCAAAGTAAAAAACAGCAAGAATTAGAAGAGCGTCGTCGAGAACTTCGACAGGAGATTCAACAAATAGGAGCTTTGCTATTTGAAGGAAAAAAGGAACAAAAATCAGTCCTATCAGTAGTGGAAGATTTAGATTTTAAAATCAATGTTAGAAAAAACCTTATCAATATTACCAACCAACAGGCCAATTTATTAACGCGAGAAATTAACAGTAATCAGACTAAAATTTCTAAACTAAGAGTGCGGCTAAAAGCTTTGAAAGACGACTATGCGAAAATGATTGTTAAGTCCTACAAGAGCCGAGCAGATCAAAGTAAACTTATGTTTTTACTGTCGTCTACCAATTTCCAACAAGCTTACAAGCGTTTACAGTATATTAAACAATATGCCGAATACCAAAAGCTTCAAGCAGAATTGATTAAGACAGAAACAGCTAAAATGCAACAGCTAAATATTGAGCTTGTTACTCAAAAAAAGAATAAACAAACGCTTATTGAAGAGAACAAAATGGCGAAGTCTATTCTTGACCAAGAGCGTTTGCAACAGAAATCATTGATTAATGATATCAAAAAGAATCTATCGCAGTTTACAGCCCAGTTAAAAACAAAACAACGTGAATCTAATAAGATTGATAAAGAAATTAGAAAAATTATCCAGGCTGCCATCGCAGCTTCCAACAAAAAAGCAGGAAAATCTTCAAAGTCAAAAGTATTTTCACTAACTCCTGAGCAGAAAATGTTAGCAGCCAATTTCACGTCCAACAAAGGAAAACTACCATGGCCTGTAGCCAATGGCGTTGTGAAATTGCGTTATGGAAACAATCCTTCTCCGATCGATCGATCGTTAACCATTAAAAGTAATGGCGTCAGAATTGCGACCAATAAAGGAGAGGAAGTCCGCGCCGTATTTGAAGGCGTTGTACAGGGAATTATGACCCCAAAAAACGGAAACAATACAATTATGATTAGGCATGGAAATTACATTACAGTTTACAAAAACTTGTCTAAATTTTATGTTCAAAAAGGGGATAAGGTCACCACAAAACAAGTAATTGGAGAGGTAATTACCAATAAAGCATCTGGGGAATCAATACTCAGTTTTGGGATTTATAAAGACAGTGCAACACAAAATCCTTCGCAATGGATTTATCGTTTATAAATGCCTAATTAAAAAGCGCTTTCAGCTCTGAAGCATCTTGCGCGTTCATTTTTCCAGCTAACACCAAGCTTAATTGCTTACGCCTTAAAGCGCCATCGAAACGTTGAATTTCTTCTTTTGTTTCAGGTACTAATTGTGGAATCTCGACTGGGTTTCCGTGACTATCCACGGCCACAAACGTAAAAATTGCTTCGTTTACTTTTACGGATGTTTCAGTTTTCTTGTTATCCACCCAAACATCAATATACACTTCCATCGAGCTTTTAAACGCCCGAGTGACTTTGGCCTCAACGGTTACGATACTTCCTAAAGGAACAGCATGTTTGAATGCCACATGATTCACAGAAGCCGTGACTACAATTTCGCCAGAATGACGCTCAGCGGCGATGCTGGCTGCACGGTCCATTCGTGCTAATAATTCCCCTCCAAATAAGGTGTGAATTGCATTTGTTTCGCTTGGCAACACCAAGTCCGTCATTGTTGTCTTTGAGTCCTGAGGATGTTTAGGTTCCATATGTTAGAATGTATAAGTATAAAGTACAGAAGTTTGTACGGAATTAAGCGTTAAAAAAAACGGAGTGAATTACGGGATTTTTTTTATCAATAACCATGCTGCTCGGTCTTGCGCATTTCTAATTTTGAATAATGCTCTTTCAGCATCTTTTCGAGTTTCAAAACTTTCATAAACGACTTGGTGTAAACCATATCTATTAACCCCTATGAGGCGTGCATTGAATCCTAGAGTTTTCAGTTGTTGCAACTTCTTTTCACTATTTGATTTCACTCTAAATGCTCCAGCAACGACATGAAAATCACCATTTTGTTTTTTCAAATTAACCGTTACAGCAGGTAGTGGATTATCAATTACAAAAGTAGCTTCTTGTATTTTATTGTCTAAGGTAGTATTGGCCGTATCAAGTGCTAAATTGTTTTGTTGCTCAATTTGTGTAAGGTATAAATTAGACCCAATAGATCCACTCAAACCAAGTGCAAGCACTGCTATGGCTGCGTATTTCATGAACAAAGCAGACTTGCGTCGTTTAGGAGTCAACGCAATAGTACCTTTAGCTTCTAGCTTTTGAACAATTGCTTGATGAGCTTGACGTTCTACAGAAGGCGACACAAAAGAAGCCAAACCAAAAGCTTCGGTCATGTAATTAAGACTGTTTGAGGGTATAAAAGAAAGCTTACCTTCATTAGAAGATGTTAATTCTCCAACATGTTTGAATTCGACAGTTTCTCCTTTTTCTAGACGCAATTTTAATTGTGATACTTGATTCTCAATTTTGCTTGTTGCAACTTCAAAGCTGATGTTTTCTACATCAGAAATGTAGGAAGCTAAAAGACCGTCATTAGATTTGAGCTGTACATTAAATGAGAGCTGTTTCTGTGGCGGATAAAAATTACTAATACCTTTAATTCTGGCTGGTATAGGATGCGATAAAAACGCTCCAAAGTTAGGGAGTGTGACGCATTCGTAACGGTATAGTAAATCGCTGATGTAATGACTTAGTTGCATAAATTCAAAGTTAAAAAATTTTTATCAAAAAGAAGTATTTTTTTAGAATATCAAAGTTTTTAATTTCTTGTTTATATTTACAGCAAACATAGCCCCCTATGAACAACCCTCAATTGCTGTACGCACTCGCCTTACAAGCAGTGCCTAATATTGGTGATATTACCGCCAAAAAACTAATTCTTCACTGTGGAAGCCCCGAAGCCGTTTTTAAAGAATCCAAATCTAACCTTTCAAAAATCGAAGGTATTGGCACGCATACGATCAAAAACTTAACGGTATCAAAATACCTCAGAGCAGCCGAAAAGGAGCTTAGTTTTATAGAAAAAGAATCTATTTTAGGGTTGTATTTTGAAGACTCCGACTATCCATTTAAATTGAAACACTGTGTAGATGGTCCTATTGTATTGTTTCAAAAAGGATCAATAGAGTGGGAAAACCATCCCGTTATTAGTATTGTTGGTGCCCGAAAAATCACGACTTATGGACTGGCCCAATGTAAAAAAATAATCGAAACTCTCGCAGTATTTAATCCTATTATTGTCTCAGGGTTTGCGTATGGAACAGATATTACTGCGCACAAAGCAGCCCTCAAGCACCAACTCCAAACAGTGGGTTGTATGGCTCAAGGTCTTCAACACACCTACCCAAAATCACATCTCAAATACCGAAATTTGATAGAAAACCAAGGAGGGTTTGTTACTGATTTTTGGAGTACATCTGCGATGGATCCTTCTAATTTTTTAAGGCGCAACCGCATTATTGCAGGATTGAGTGAAGCGACCATTGTGATTGAATCTGCCGAAAAAGGGGGGAGTTTGGCAACGGCTACAATGGCCTTTGGATATAATAGAGATGTATTTGCGCTTCCAGGCCGCATCACAGACAGTCAAAGTCAAGGGTGTCATAATTTGATTAAAACCAAGAATGCACACTTAATTTCTACCCCGGCTGACATCCCGTATGTATTAAACTGGTCGTTGGAAACTCAAAAAAAAGTAGTGCAAAAAAAACTATTTGTAGAACTCGACTCAGACGAGAAAATCATTTACAATTACTTAAAAAAAGAAGGTACTACCTCTTTAGATGTTTTAGCCATTGCCTGTGAAATCCCCACCTCTAAAGCGGCGTATTTATTATTAAATCTGGAACTAAAAGGCATTTGTCGACCTCTGCCTGGAAAAGAATTTGAGCTGGTTTAGTAGCCCATTTTTATTCGAACACGTGCCAATACGTCATCTGCTACAGCAGCAGCTTTTTTAGCGCCTACTGTCAATGCGTGGTCTAACTCCTCAAGGTTTGACATATAATAAGTGTAACGTTCTCTTTGTACAGAAAATTGCTCACAAACCAACTCAAATAAGGCTTGTTTGGCATGGCCATAGCCGTACCCTCCCGCTTCGTAGTTTTGTTTCATTTCTGTAATTTTAGCTTCCGAAGCCATAAGTTTATAAATAGCAAAACAATTACAGCTCGCCCAATCTTTCGGAGATTCTAGTGCAGTGCTATCCGTTTGAATGGACATGATTTGTTTTCGTAAAGCTTTGTCGGTTTGAAAAATATCAATCACATTGCCTTTACTCTTGCTCATTTTTTGACCATCTAATCCTGGAATAAGCATGTTTTCTTTTTGAATTTTAGCTTCAGGTATTACAAAAACTTCTCCGATTTTAGCGTGTACTCTAGAGGCTACATCTCGGGTCATTTCGATATGTTGGAGTTGGTCTTTTCCAACGGGAATAATATTGGCATCGTACAGTAAGATGTCGGCAGCCATCAACATTGGATAGGTAAACAAACCCCCATTAACATCTTCCAAGCGGTCTGCCTTATCTTTGAAGCTGTGGGCTAATTCCAATCGAGAAAACGGAAAAAAGCAACTTAAATACCAAGATAATT
>Ga0208678_1000440_pt1 | contig 13690 bp, 7 predicted proteins | sample Colrivmet1550B02_FD_187654 | JGI IMG/M metagenome (GOLD analysis project Ga0208678, IMG submission 187654) | Estuarine microbial communities from the Columbia River estuary - metaG 1550B-02 (SPAdes) (version 2) | ecosystem: Environmental > Aquatic > Marine > Intertidal zone > Estuary | place... | reverse complement strand
ACCTTTGCCAGGAGCTACTATTGTAGAGAAAGGAACGTCCAATGGCGTATCTTCTGATTTCGATGGAAACTTTACAATTACTTCTTCAAGTTCAACAGGAGAGATTACAATTTCTTATGTTGGCTATGTAACAACAACAATTTCTTTTTCAGGAAATATGGACCTTGGTTCAGTTTCACTTGAAGCCAGTGAATTAGGTTTAGAAGAAGTTCAGCTTTTTGCTTCTGTTGCAGTAGATAGAAAAACCCCCGTAGCGGTTTCAACTATTAAAGCGGCTGATATTGAGCTTAAACTTGGAACTCAAGAATTTCCAGAAATCTTAAAATCAACACCTGGAGTCTATGCTACTAAGTCAGGTGGTGGTTACGGAGATGGACGTATCAACTTACGTGGATTTAGTTCTGAAAATGTAGGGGTACTTATCAATGGAATTCCAGTGAATGACATGGAAAACGGAAGACTCTATTGGTCTAACTGGGCTGGTTTAGGAGATGTTACAAGCTCAATGCAAGTACAAAGAGGTTTAGGAGCTTCAAAAGTTGCTGTTCCTTCTATTGGTGGAACAATTAATATTGTAACCAAAACAACAGATGTTGAAGCTGGTGGATCTGTACGAATGGGTACTGCAAATGACGGGTACCAAAAATATGGAATGACATATTCAACAGGATTGATGGATAATGGTTTTGCTGCTACTGTGTCAGCTGCTAAAATCTTTGGAGATGGATATGTAGACGGAACTGAATTTGATGGTTTCAATTACTTCGTTAATTTGTCTAAGCAAATCAATGACAATCATAAACTTTCATTCACCGCTTTTGGAGCAAAACAAACGCATGGTCAACGTTATAACAGACGTACCATCGCTCAAAACAGAGCTACTGAACAAGGGGGGAAACGATTCAATCCAGACTGGGGAATCAGAAATGGAGAAGTAGAACACTTATCTTATAACTTTTACCACAAACCACAAATATCTTTAAACCACTATTGGGATGTTAATGACAACACCTCAGTATCAACAGCACTTTATGCTTCATTTGGAAATGGTGGAGGAAGAAGACAACGCGGATCTAAATTTTATGATGACAGCTACCGTTTAGGCGATGTAGACCAACCCATTGATTTTGATCAAATCGCACAAGAAAATAAGGATAGAGGCGCACTTGGATCTTCAGACATCTTCGCTTCATCTAGAAACTCACACAACTGGTACGGATTGTTATCAACGTTAAAAACAAACCTTTCTGATGATTTAGTGCTTTCGGGTGGTATTGATGCACGTTACTATGTAGGGTCTCACTGGTATGAAGTTGCAGATCTTTTAGGAGGTCAGTTTTATATCAACGAAAGTGATGATGAAAACACGTTTGGACAAGCTTTAAAAGTTGGCGATCGTTTTAATAAAGATTATGACGGTAAAGTAGTTAGAGGCGGTCTTTTTGCACAAGCAGAATACTCGCCAAGTACTGATTTATCAATCTTTGTTGCAACAGCGGTATCTAATACCACATACAGTAAAGAAGAGTTTATGTATTATGCTCCTACCGATTCAGCACGTGAATCAGACAATGTTGATTTCCTAGGATACAGTGTTAAAGGGGGTGCAAACTACAATATAGATGACACAAACAATGTGTTTATGAATATTGGATACTTCTCAAAAGCACCTTTCTTAGACGGAAATGTTTTCCAAAGTGATAGTTCAACGAAATTTAATGAAGAAGCGTTAAACGAAAAAGTATTTAGTGCAGAACTAGGATACGGATTTAGAGGGGATAAATTTTCAGCAAATCTTAATGTGTATTACACGACTTGGATTGACAAGTCTTTAACTGGAAGTGTCTTTGATCCAAATAATCAAGAAGAACGTATCAACTACAACATCGCAGGTCTTGATGCTTTACATACAGGTGTAGAGGTTGATTTTGTTTACAAAGCTACGGAAGTAATTACGTTCACAGGGATGGCTTCTTTAGGAAACTGGAATTGGAAAAATGATGCTAGTGGTAGTTTATTTGATGAAGGAGGACAACTTATTGAGTCGATCAATGTATATGCAAAAGATTTAAAAGTATCTGACGCTGCACAAACCACCTTTGCTTTAGGCTCTAAATTCAAATTGATGGAGAAAACATCACTTTATATTGATTACAACTATGCGGGAGATTTATATGCGAGTTACAGAATTACTGACAGAAATGATGAAACCAACAGATCAGATTCATGGGAACTACCAGCTTATGGTTTATTGGATATGGGCTTAAACCACGGATTTAGTTTTGGTCAGTTTGACGCATCACTATCGGCAAGAATGAACAATGTTTTGAATACGGAATACATTTCAGATGCACGTGACGGTACGGGCTCAACAGCTCAAACAGCTGGAGTTTACTACGGAGCAGGAAGAACATTTAGTCTTGGATTAAAAATTAATTTCTAAAAAATAAGAAAATGAAAAAAATAATTTATTTAATGACCCTTTCGGCGTTCGTGTTTACAGCATGTAACCCGAATGAAGACATCAATGCAGAGATTGATGCACAAGACAACCCTATTGTAGGGGATGCAACATATACCTTTACAGATGAAGATTATGAAGCTTTAGAATTAGATTTCGGTTCTTTTTCATCTGTTGATGATGCAAAAACAATGATTGCACCTTACTTACAAACGATCGCTCCTTTTCAGTATTGGGGCAACGGATCTTCAGTAACAGTAAACTATGAGCTTTATGTAGGTTCAGCGGACGGTGTAAATGATTATACGGACGCAGATTCTTACGAATTTACAAATGCCGATTACGCTGCAACAGGAAGTGATGCCTTTGGTTTCTATCCAAATGTAGATCCAAGTGAAGAGATTCCAGCGGTTCTTGAGGCAGAAATCGCGGATGCGACTGAAGGACAAATTCTGTTGGTTGAATACGACCAATACATCGATACACCAGAAGTTGGTTTAACGAATTTATACCAAACAGCATTCCCTGCAAATTTTGATGATTTCGAGCTTATTGATGCTTCTGGAGATCTTGACGCTTGGACAACAGGATCAAGCAATGTTCAAGGATCTGGTTTTTCTTCAGGCGCTCAGGCGAATGAAGAATGGTTGATTTCGCCAGAAATAGATTTATCAGGCGGGTCTGATTTATTATTCCAGATTACACAAGAAATTGATTTCCTGGGTGATGAGAGTTTAATTGACATTTTAATTGCAACTGATTACACAACAGCTGGAGACGTTACGTCAGCAACATGGACTGCATTGAGTTTTGATAAAACAATCTACGGTAGCATGACTACATCTGAAGATTTTGATTTTTCTGCTTACGATGGAGAAACAATTCATATCGCTCTTAAATACAGCTCTACAGATTCAGATTCTCCAAGGTGGAGAGTTCAAAACTTTGCTGTAAAAACAATTGGAATTTCTGGTGATGCTGTAAGTTACGGAACGTATTATATGTATTCTGGTGGTGCTTGGGAATTAGCAGAAAATGTATATTATTTAAACTCAGCGGATTTTGATTCTATGGGCGAAGGTTATGGAGAGCCAGGAAGATTAGATAACTTCTCAAGTTCTGTTTCTCCAAATAGTTACCTTCCTGCATTTTTAGCCATCAACTTCCCTTACGGACAAGAAGAAGAAGAGCTAATTGTAGCCTATGCTTATTACTCAAGTTCAAGTGGGGCTCAAGTAAGAGGTAATCTTTACACTTTTACGGATGGCGCATGGATGGCACACCAGTCAACCATTTCTACATCTCTTCAGTTTGGTCATGACGGAACGCAATGGGTACCAGACAATACTATTAGATACACGTTGGTAGAATCAGATTATGACGTAGTAGCGAGCACGCTTTTAACTACAGCAGGTCTTGAAGATGCTGCGGGTAACTTAGACAACTACGGTAACTTTAATAGAACAGGCTCAGGCTCTAGTTGGAGTGATGAAATGATGGTCACTGCAATGGGTGTTGTGTTAGACAACTTAGATCCATCTGCTGCGGACGGTCAAAAATACATTACAACTTGTAATATTTATGACGGTTCTAGTGGAACTGAAGATCGCTCTCTTATCAAAGAAGCGGGTGTTTGGGTTCAAAACTAAATCCAAATAAAATACAATCAAAACCTTCACTTTGTGGGGGTTTTTTTATGCCTAAAATTCTCGTACTTTTGTAGAAACTTATAAACCATACACCATGATCAAAATAATACATTCCTATTGGGCTTATTTAGTACTTCTGGTACTCCTATTGGCGGTCTTTAAATCCTTTACAGGATACTTTGGAAAAAAAGACTATGATGCAAAAGCATTTAGAGTCTCACTATTTACATTGATTGTTTCTCACATTCAATTGCTTATTGGACTGTTGTTATACTTTACTTCTGAGCGTTTTGGTTTGTGGAGTGATTTAGGTGTAGGAGAGGTTATGAAAAATGCGCAAATACGCTTATACTTGGTGGAACACCCAACAATAAACATACTTGCTGTTGCGCTTATTACCATAGGCTACTCCAAACATAAGAAAAAATTAATCTCTGGACCTAAATACAAAACCATCGCGATTTTTTATACCATCGCCTTAATTTTGATTTTATCTAGAATTCCATGGAATGTTTGGCCAAACTAACACCTATAAAAAAAGCAGCCCAATGGCTGCTTTTTTTATTTAAAAGGTGCTATTATTTTAAACTAATTTTAGCGTTTATTTACTCCATTCAGTTTTGCCTTCTACTTTTTTAACTGAAATGATTTCGTTAGCAAAATAAATACTTTCATTAATTTTTTTAACCTTTAAACGTAAATTTATCTTTTCACTTCTTTTATCTAAATCTAAGAGTAAAGGTTCAATTTTTGTGAAGTCTGCTAAAGAACAAAAAATCTTTTTAATTCTATCATTTTCGTTTTTAATTAAAAAACAAGGCTTATCGGCTAAGTTTTTTTTAAATAATAATTTATAATAATTATAGTAATACTTTTCAGATTCATTGCTTTCTGATAGATCAAATACCTCTATTTCATTTTTTAAAATGTTAATTTTTTCTTCGCTAGTTTTATATAAGCTACCAAGTTCAATCAATTTCACATAAATTGTTCCATTAATAATCTCATTATTTTGATTTTTACATGAAGTGGTTATTAATGTTAAAATTAATGCTGACAAAAGATATATGTTTTTCATTTTTTAAATAATTAATTACAGGGTCCTTCGCTCAATGTAGCTGTTCCACCTGTTGTGTTTATTGTTAAATTACTACTGCTCAACTCTCGAATATCTTGCCCTAAGTTTCCTGGGTTGCTCCCGCCGCCGCCTATCCAAGTGCCATTTGTGTCTGGTAAATTCATTCCAATAGAATTTCCAGTTAGTAAAGCTGCATCAGTACAATTTAATGTATTTAAATTATATGTAGGAGATCCAAAGGTTTGTATGTTACTTATTAAACTAGTAAACTGTGTATGGTTTAAATCTATACTTACGCTTACATCGTAGTCATGATTACCATCATCAACCCATGCTCCTGCTATCTGAGGGTTGCTAGGACTCACTCCAGCTGAAGGATAATATCCTATAGTTTGATTTATGCTGTTTCCAACAGAGTTCATTTCTAATGAAATAAATGTATGTCCAACATTTATATCTGGGTTAAATAACGTGCCATCGTTAGTCCAGGTATCGTCTTGATTTGGAACAGGCTGATCAACGAAAACCGAAAATTTAAATGTTGCCGTAGTAGGCGCGTTGTCAAAACAGTTTAAGTAATCATTTAAGTCAATTATATTTCCTGGAGTTTCTTCATAAACAATCCATTTTTCAGGGTTTAATTCAAAATATGAGTCTATATAATCATCTAGGCTATCAATGTAATTGGTTGAATCCATCACCGCCTCATTTGCACTTACAGCAAAGGCTTTGGCTTGAGTATATTCATATAAAGAACCCGTGTTTTTTTCGGCTAAAAAATAAAATATGCTTTCTGTCAGTTCGTGATTTGATGATAAGTAATAAAAATGTGTACTATTTTGAGCATACAGCGCATAGGTGAACTGGAAAAAATCATATATTACCTTTTGTTTTACAATATGATCTTCTATAGTGGTTTGTGACGAAGTCACATATGAATCTAACTGTGTCACATATACCTTTTCATAGTAATCAGTAATAATATTTTTTATTCCAGAAAAATAATAAGCATAATAATTATTAAATGGGGTCGCAGAACTTGAAGTATTATAAGCTGGTATTGTTAAGTCATTTGTTGAAAAATACTGTACCGGAGTTGTATAGTTATGACCATATCCATATGGTGCAAAATTGTTATAATTTACTCCTACAAAAACGCCTGCCGCTTGCAAAGCAGTCATAACATTAGGGGGTAAGGAGTTTAAGGGAGGTAACGCATACCCTACTCCTGATGCTGAAGAACCACCATAACCACTATTATTAGAGTATGGCACCCATATAACCGTAGGTGGACTGTCATCTTCACAAGTACATGGATCTCCATTTCTTGCTGTAGTATTCTTTTTAGAATTAGAATCTATAACTGTTGTTTCTAAATTAAGGTAGGATATTTTATCCCAAAAGCCATCAAAACTTTGATTTTTAGTGGCTGTTAGAAACTCTTCGTTTGTTAGTTCGTATTTTATCAATTGACTTTTCATCTGCTTATTTTCGTCATAATAGGTATGTAAGTTAATAATTTCTTGAACATTGGTACTATCGCTAGGGAAATCGACTTCAAATGTATATGAAACCTTACCATTTTCATTTTTTACACTCCTATAAGCTTCTGTATTTATTTGGATGTCCTCAAGGTTTATAGGATCATTTTCAGCTCCTTTTCCACTAGATTTTTGCATGCTTTTTGGTGGTATAATCTCAAATAGTTGTCTAATTTTTGATAGATTTTTCTCTACCTGATTTTTTAAATCAATATTGTCTATGGTTTCTTTGATTTCAACTTCAATTTGCCCATGTTCTTGAAATATTGAAATAGTTTCATCTTTACTACAAGAATTAAAAGTGAGAAGGGTTAATAAAATTACTAGACTAAAATTTGATAACTTGTTTTTTGGTATTGTTTTCATAATAGTTTGGGGTTTTTAAATTTAATATTTTCAATATTAGAGAAACAAAACAATCTAAAAGTCCAGAATTATTAAATTGTTAATGATTTTGGACTAACTTTTTATAGTTATTTGGAGTATGTCCTGTGATTTTTTTAAAAGCATTATAAAAACTTGTTTTTGTATTAAAACCAGATTCAAGCCCAATTGCAGTTATGGTGTATTTAAAATACTCATCATCTAATAATAATTTTTTAGCATTTTCAACACGCATATTGTTAATGTATTCATTAAAGTTATTATCTGTATTAGAATTTATTATTTGAGATAAATAACCTTCGCTTAAATTGATCTGTTTAGAAATCATTTTAAGACTTAATTTTGGTTTAAGGTATAACCTGCGTTTTAAAATAAGATTATTAATTTCTGAAAACTTAGAGGGATTGATGTTTTCTGAGAGCTCATCAATTTCTAATGTTTTTTTTTGAATTTGTGAAGTGTCTTGATTAATTGTGACTTCACCCTTTATAATTCTATTTCGGATTTCACCACGTTCCTCATAAATACTATTTTCAAAAATTGACGTATAAGCAATCCAATAGATAAGTAAAGAAATGCCAATCCATAAGGGGTAGTATTGATAATAGCCATTGGGGAAATAAGATTCAAAAATTGTAAGTGAAAGCAACCACAATATGCAAAGAATAAAACCAAAGACTAGAATTCGTTTTAACCATGCCACTGTTTTTGGGATTTCATTAAACGAATCGTTAGCTACTTTTTTTTCATAGTCTAGTATATTTTTAAAAACTGAAAATATAATTATTATTGAGAATAACAGAGAACCGTACTCAATTACAAGATTTAAAAACTCAATAACTTTTGAGTTAACCCTAGCTAAATCAGTTAGTATTTGGTAGAAAATAGTAGAAAAAAAAGGAATTAATAATAAATATATATGATGTTTTTTAAAATTATTTTTCAAATAACTTTTTACAAATAAAAAAAACATTGGAACCATCAGAAACTCAAATGGAATAAATATTAAATTGTTGTTTTCATAACCTGGAGACAAGCCAATGTCTAAAAGCCAATATTGAAGATTACTAAAACACAGAGCGAGAATAGTAAGAGCTAAAAATATATTTGTTTTAGACTTTAGTTTAGGGCTAAAAAACAATATGAAACTAAAAATCACTCCATGGACTATACCTAATACAATTAAAAAATTGTATAAATTGAGGTTAAGTGAATTCATAAATAGCTTATTATTGGTTAAAGTTGTGAAAAAGAAACATACAATCAAAAATTTTGTGTGTGTATTTACCTTTACAAGAAGTTGTTTATTTCATATTCAGTGTAGCACACCTATAAAAAAAGCAGCCCAATGGCTGCTTTTTTTATGAATCTATGTGAATGGGATTACTCCACCTCCTTGATGACGTGTACATATACTGGAAAGTGATCGCTGTAACCTCCTGTAAACCCTCCATAAGAAAAGCTTCTAAATGGATAGCCTTTATAACGTCCTTTTTTACTGATCAGGAATTGCTTGTTAAAGATGCCTGCCTTATAAAATCTAAACGAAGAAAAATCTTCTTCTAGTAATGGTTGCGTTACTAATATTTGATCAAACAAACTCCACGCATCTCTGTAGGCATTGGATCCTAAACCTGCCTTAAAAAAGCCTTCCATTGGATTGTACAATCCTTTGAGTCCAACCGATTCTCTGTTCTTTTTGGACTTGAGAACTTTCTTAAAACTTGCGTTTGTAGGGTTGTCATTAAAATCGCCCATCGTGAATATTTTTGCATACGGATCATTCGCTTGTAAAGAGTCAATCAAACGCTTGTTAAGGGTTGCTGCTGCCACACGTTTCGAACGACTTTTGGCTTCACCACCACTTCGGGATGGCCAGTGATTTACAATTAAATGAATCAGGTCGCCTTCTAAATACCCACTCACTAACAATTGATCTCTTGTGTAATCGCGTTTATCCCGCTTCACATCAAATAGCTTTAACTCATGTGCGCTCGTACTAATTGGGACAAACAATGCTTTTTGATACATTAAAGCCACATCGATACTTCGTTCGTCAGGAGATTCAAAATGTACAATACCGTAATCCTTAGCTATTAAAGCTGGATCGTTGGCTAAATCTTCTACAACATTTCGGTTTTCTACTTCACAAATTCCAATAATGGCAGGGGTGTTTTTTGAAACGTCTGCACCAATTTGAGAAATGACACGAGCCATGTTCTTTACCTTTTTGTTATAAACTTCCTGTCGGTTAAATTTGAGTTCCATGATTGGACTTCTCTCGTCAAATTTATTAGGGTCATTAATGGTATCAAATAGGTTTTCTACATTATAAAATGCAATGGTATGCACTTTAAATTTCCGTTTGTTTTGCGCTTCCGTAGAAATGCTAAACAATGCAGTCATGAAAAATGTAAAAAAATAAATTTTAAAATTCCTCAGATAAGATTCTTGTGTCATAAAATGATATGTATAATTACTTCACCCAAAAGTATAAATTTTAAAATCAATAATGTAAATTTGTCGAACAATTATTAACTATTAACATACAAATTCAAAAACCAAAATGAAAAAAAATAGTATTATTTTTTTGATCGGTTTATTAACGTTCTGTAACTCTTTTGCACAACAAACTGTTGTTGAGGGAAGTGTGAAGGATTTAACCACTAACCAAGCTTTGGCTGAAGTTACTGTTTCCTTTGAAGGATTGTTATTAAGCACACAAACAGATGCCTTAGGGGTGTTTTTGTTTTCTTCTGATGTTCCATTAGGAGAACAAGTATTGACCTTAATTAAAGATGGCTATTTTGTAGCACGCTATCCAATTGTTGTAAATGAAGGAAAAACGTTAAACATCCAAGATATGGTGTTATCGGTCGATAATTCTGACGACGATTTGTTTACCATTACACTTTCGGATGATGAACTAAATGACGACACCAGTGGAGCCGACAACATTTCTGGATTGTTATCATCTTCACAAGATGTATTTCAACGAGCTGCGGCTTTTGAATTTAGTTCTTCGTTTTTTAGAGTTCGTGGACTCAATTCCGATAACGGAAATGTGTTGATGAACGGAATCGAAATGAACAAAATATATAATGGCAGGCCACAATGGAGTAATTGGGGAGGTTTAAACGACGTCCTTAGAAATCAAGAGTTAACTACAGGTTTAGCACCGTCCTCTTATAACTTTGGAGGGATCTTAGGAACGACCAACATTAACTTAAGAGCTTCTGAATACAGAAGCGGCTCTCGTGTTACTTACTCATCCTCTAACAGAAGTTATACCAACAGAGTCATGGCAACCCATGCTTCTGGTGTGGTCAAAGGTGGCTGGTCTTATGCATTTTCTTTAGGAAGACGTTGGGGTAATGAAGGCTTTCAAGACGGAACGTTTTATGATGCTAACTCATTTTTTGTTTCTGTTGAAAAGAAAATTAATGACAAACATAGCTTAAACTTTACGGGGTTTTATACACCAAACAAGCGTGGAAAATCATCTCCAAATACACAAGAAGTATATGATCTAAAAGATATTAAGTATAACGAATATTGGGGCTACCAAGACGGTGAAAAGCGTAACTCACGTATCAAGCGAATTGCAGAACCTGTTTTAATGTTGAACCATTATTGGGACTTTACAGATAAAACAAGCTTAAACACCAATGTTGCTTACCAATTTGGAGAACTCGGAAATAGCCGTTTGGACTATGCAGGAGGTGCCAACCCAAGTCCAGCATATTACCAAGGACTGCCAAGTTACTTCTTAGCGGATAATGATGGTCCAGATTTAGCAGGAGCTTATGATGCTTACCAAAGTTTCACGGAAGGTGGTCAATTAGACTGGAATCGTATGTACGATGCCAACGTCACCAACAACATTACAGGAGACAATGCTGCTTATGTACTGTACGAAGACCGTAGTGATGACACACAACTTTCTGTGAATACCATCATTAATTCAGAGGTGTCCGAAAATGTAACCTTAAATGCAGCCGTCAATTACAAACGTTTAAAGTCACATAATTTTGCAGAAATTATTGACATGTTAGGAAGCACCACAGGCTATTTAAATGTAGATTCTTTTGACCAAGTTCAGTTTAATTTACAAAACCCAAACCAAGTAGTAGGTCAGGGTGATACTTTTAGATATAACTACAATCTAGATGCAAATATACTTAGCATGTTTGCACAAGCACAGTTTAAATATAATAAGGTAGACTTCTTCTTAGCGGTAAGTAATACTAAAACAAGTTACCAGAGAGAAGGTTTGTATCAAAGTGAAGTTTATGCAGACAACTCTTTTGGTAAAGGAGAAAAAGTAGAGTTTACAGGTGTCGGCGCCAAAGGTGGATTTACCTATAAATTCTCAGGAAAACATTTATTAGTTGCCAATGCAGGATATCTAACAAAAGCACCAACCATTCGCAATACTTTTTCTAACTCAAGAGATAACCACGCAATCGTAGGAGACCAATCTGGGTTTGGAATTACAGAAGAAAAAATCACTTCTTTTGATCTGAACTATGTTTACAGATCACCAATTGTCAAAGCTAGATTAACAGGGTATTTCACAAAAATGCAAGATGCGAACGAAGTATCGTTTTACTATGCAGATGGAATTAGTGGTATCGATTCAGGTACTGCTTTTGTACAAGAAGTTCTTGAAGGAATTGACAAAAGACATTTAGGGATTGAATTTGGAATTGAAGCACAAGTCACACCAACCATAAAATTAACCGGAGTCGCTTCTCTTGGTCAATATACGTATGACAACAATCCAAATTTATTATTAACCTCAAGTGATTTCATTGAAGGATTAAACTTTGGTGAAGCGAACTTGGAAAATTATAAAATTGCAGGTGGTCCACAAAGAGCCTTTTCTTTAGGGTTTGAATACCGCGATCCTAATTATTGGTGGTTTGGTACGACGGCAAACTTTATGTCGAATGCTTATGTGGATGTATCTCCCTTAACGCGTACCGAGAATTTTTATCTAGATACAGATGGATTACCATTTCCAGATTATGACCCAGCACTTGCGAAAGAATTGCTAAGACAAGAAAAATTTGATTCTTATATGGTATGGAATGCCGTAGGAGGAAAGTCTTGGAAAGTTGGTGACAAGTATATTAGTCTGTTTGTAAGTTTAAATAACATTCTTAACACCCAATTTAAAACAGGCGGATTTGAGCAAGGGCGTAACGCCAATTACCAATCTTTAAAAGAAGATGTGAACGCACCAAAGCGACGTTTTGGACCTAAATATTGGTTTGGTCGTGGAACTACTTACTTCATGAACCTTAATCTTAGATTCTAAAAATAAAAAACAAACATTAATTTATCATATTATGAAAACAATAAATTTTAAAAACTATCTATTAGCACTTTTAGCGAGTGTTGCTTTTGTGTCTTGTGTACAAGATGACGATTTTTCTGTCCCAGAAAGTGTAGGAACAGAAGAAAATAAAGCACTTACTGAGATTTTAGCAGGACTTGATTCAGGAGCGATGAACCTTGTATCAATTTCAGAAGTGAAAGCGATGTATGATAGCAGCTCTGAACTTCCGTTCCAAGTAGATACCGATATCGTAGTAAAAGGCTATGTAACCTCTTCAGATTTAACAGGGAACTTTTATAAAGAAGTGTACTTGCAAGACAGCCCAGAAAATCCAACCGCTGCCATCAAAATTATTTTGAGCCAAGTAGATTCTTACAATAGATTTAATAAGGGTCGTGAGGTTTACATTAGACTAAATCCAACATTTGAGTCTGGAGTACCAGGTGGGTTATACATAGGAGAAGAACGTGTTGGAAATGAAGTGATTACCCTTGGTGGTGGAACAGAAAGTGACCAATATGGAACTACCGTGACGAGTTTATCCAAAAGTCAAATGGATGCGACATTATTTAGATCTGAAGTCACTGCAGATATCGTTCCATTGAACGTACAATTTTCTCAAATAGCAAGTGTTCACGTTGGAATGTTTGTACAAATTGATAACGTTGAATTTGAAGATAATTTAGCGGGTCTTCGTTATTTTGATCCTTCTGAGGATTATGATACGCAAAGAATGCTACAGTCGTGTTCTGGGTTTAGTTATGCTAACATGAATCTTGAAACAAGTTCGTTTTCAAGTTTCAAAAATGAAATGTTACCAGTTGGAAATGGATCTATTTCAGCACTTGTTTCTAAGACTTACGACGGAAGTTCTTTAATTCTTGCACTAAATACAACCGACGATGTAGACTTTAGTGGCGCACGTTGTTCTTTATTAAACATTGATGATTTTTCTGAGTTGGTGTTTGAAGATTTTCAAACAGCTTCTAACAATACAAACTTGAATTTAACTGGTTGGGTAAATTTTGCAGAAGAAGGTTCTAGAGTTTGGAGAGAAAAAGTATATCAAGGGAATGGATATGCAGAATTTAGTTCTTATTTAGCATCAGATGCTGTGAATATCGCTTGGTTGGTTTCACCAGGAATCGATTTGGATGCTCAAGGGGTTGAGTTTTTAAATTTCAAAATGGCACAACACCACTTAGAATCTGATGATAATACTGTAGAAGTATT
>Ga0208678_1000437_pt1 | contig 13763 bp, 7 predicted proteins | sample Colrivmet1550B02_FD_187654 | JGI IMG/M metagenome (GOLD analysis project Ga0208678, IMG submission 187654) | Estuarine microbial communities from the Columbia River estuary - metaG 1550B-02 (SPAdes) (version 2) | ecosystem: Environmental > Aquatic > Marine > Intertidal zone > Estuary | place... | reverse complement strand
CTTCCCAGTAGTTACACCTGACACCATTGATTATATGGATGTTGCTCCAAATCAAATTGCATCAATATCTGCATCTTTAATTCCTTTCTTAGAACATGATGATGCTAACCGTGCTCTGATGGGATCAAACATGATGCGTCAGGCAGTTCCATTATTACGACCAGAATCTCCAATTGTTGGAACTGGATTAGAAAGAAGAGTTGCTAAAGATTCTAGAATTTTAATTAATGCAGAAGGAGCTGGAGTTGTTGAATATGTAGATGCTAATAAGATTACCATAAAGTATGATAGAACAGACCAAGAGAAGTTGGTGAGTTTTGATTCTGATGAAAAATCTTATGATTTAATAAAGTTTAGAAAAACCAATCAAGGAACATGTATCAATCTTAAACCTATCGTAAGTTCAGGTGATAGAGTTGAAAAAGGACAAGTTCTTTGTGAGGGGTATGCAACACAAAAAGGAGAATTAGCTTTAGGTAGAAATATGAAAGTAGCTTTTATGCCTTGGAAAGGGTATAATTTTGAGGATGCTATCGTTATATCTGAAAAAGTTGTTCGTGAAGATATTTTTACTTCTATTCATATAGATGAATATTCTTTAGATGTACGTGATACAAAATTAGGTACGGAGGAGTTAACTAATGATATTCCTAACGTTTCTGAAGAGGCTACAAAAGACCTTGATGAGAATGGAATGATTAGAATTGGAGCAGAGGTAAATCCTGGAGATATTTTAATTGGTAAAATTACTCCAAAAGGTGAATCTGATCCAACACCAGAAGAAAAACTACTAAGAGCAATTTTTGGAGATAAAGCAGGAGATGTAAAAGATGCATCTTTAAAAGCTTCACCATCTTTAAGAGGTGTAGTTATTGATAAAAAGTTATTTAGAAGGGCTGTTAAAGATAAGTCTAAGAGAATTAAAGATAAAGAAGCTGTAATCTCTTTAGAATCATCTTTTGTGTCAAAATTTGAAGTTCTTAAAGAAAACTTAGTTGAAAAACTTTTTCAATTAGTTAGTGGAAAAACTTCACAAGGAGTATTCAACGACCTAGGTGAGGAAGTATTACCAAAAGGTAAAAAATACACACTCAAAATGCTGAATGCGGTTGATGATTATGTGCATTTAACTTCAGGAACTTGGACAACAGATTCTAAAATCAACTCTCATGTTAGTGAATTAATTCACAACTATAAAATTAAAGTAAATGACCTTCAAGGTGTATTACGTAGAGAGAAGTTTACAATATCTGTGGGAGATGAATTACCAGCAGGAATTTTAAAACTTGCAAAGATTTATGTGGCTAAGAAACGTAAATTAAAAGTAGGTGATAAAATGGCTGGACGACATGGTAACAAAGGTATTGTTGCTCGTATTGTTCGTCAAGAAGATATGCCATTTTTAGAAGATGGAACACCAGTTGATATTGTGTTAAATCCATTAGGTGTACCATCTCGTATGAACATTGGTCAGATTTATGAAACAGTTCTTGGTTGGGCTGGTCAGAAATTAGACAGAAAGTATGCTACTCCAATTTTTGATGGAGCTTCTTTAGATCAAATAAATGGATTTACAGATGAAGCACAAGTACCAAGGTTTGGTCATACTTACCTTTATGATGGTGGAACAGGAAAACGTTTCGATCAACCAGCAACTGTAGGTGTTATTTATATGATCAAATTAGGTCACATGATTGAAGACAAAATGCACGCACGTTCTATTGGACCTTATTCGTTGATTACTCAACAACCACTTGGTGGTAAGGCTCAATTTGGTGGTCAGCGTTTTGGTGAGATGGAAGTTTGGGCATTAGAAGCCTATGGAGCTTCAAGCATTTTGAGAGAAATTCTAACAGTAAAATCTGATGATGTTATGGGTAGAGCAAAAACATACGAAAGTATTGTTAAAGGCGAAACTATGCCAGAACCAGGTTTACCAGAATCTTTCAATGTATTAATGCATGAGTTGAAAGGTTTAGGTTTAGATCTAAAACTAGAAGAATAAATTTATAGTATATATAACTAGGTATGATTTTCATACCTAGTTACATGCTTATTTAATAAGGGTCTCAGACCCAATTTAATTCGATACCATTACCATGGCAAGAAAAAACGAGAAGTACACCGTAAAAAAGTTTAATAAAATCTCAATTGGTTTAGCATCACCGGAATCTATTTTAGGAACATCTAAAGGAGAAGTGTTAAAACCAGAAACTATTAATTATCGAACACATAAGCCCGAGAGAGACGGTCTTTTCTGTGAGCGTATTTTTGGTCCTGTAAAAGACTTTGAATGTGCTTGTGGTAAGTATAAAAGAATTCGATACAAAGGAATTGTTTGTGATCGATGTGGTGTAGAGGTAACTGAAAAGAAAGTACGAAGAGATAGAGTAGGACACATCAACCTAGTTGTTCCTGTTGCACATATCTGGTACTTTAGATCTTTACCAAATAAAATGGGATATTTACTAGGGTTACCATCTAAGAAGTTAGATATGATTATCTACTACGAAAGATATGTAGTAATCCAACCAGGTATTGCAAAAAATATTGAAGGAGAACCATTACAAAAAATGGATTTCTTAACAGAAGAAGAGTATTTAGATATCCTTGAAACACTTCCTCAAGAAAATACGTATTTAGATGATACTGACCCAACGAAGTTTATAGCTAAAATGGGTGCAGAGTGTTTAATTGATTTATTAGCTCGTATAGATTTAGACGAATTATCATATGAATTAAGACATAAAGCGAATACTGAAACTTCTAAGCAAAGAAAAGCTGAGGCTTTAAAAAGATTAAATGTAGTTGAAGCATTTAGAGATTCTCAAAAAAATAGAGAGAACAGGCCTGAGTGGATGATTATGAAAGTTGTTCCGGTAATACCACCAGAATTACGTCCATTAGTTCCATTAGATGGAGGTAGATTTGCGACCTCAGATTTAAATGATTTATACCGTAGAGTAATCATCAGAAATAATCGTTTAAAAAGACTAATGGAGATTAAAGCTCCAGAAGTAATTTTACGTAATGAAAAACGTATGTTACAAGAATCTGTAGATTCACTATTTGATAATACACGTAAATCTTCAGCTGTAAAAACAGAATCTAACAGACCATTAAAGTCTTTATCAGACTCTTTAAAAGGTAAGCAAGGACGTTTTCGTCAGAATTTATTAGGAAAACGTGTTGATTATTCTGCACGTTCTGTAATCGTTGTAGGACCAGAATTAAAGTTATCTGAATGTGGTATTCCTAAGGAAATGGCGGCTGAACTTTACAAGCCTTTTGTAATTCGAAAATTAATCGAAAGAGGAATTGTAAAAACTGTAAAATCTGCAAAGAAAATTATAGATAGAAAAGAACCAGTTGTTTGGGATATTTTAGAAAATGTAATTAAAGGACACCCAGTTTTATTAAATCGTGCACCTACATTACACCGTTTAGGAATTCAAGCATTTCAACCCAAATTAATTGAAGGAAAAGCTATTCAGTTACACCCATTAGTATGTACGGCCTTTAATGCCGATTTTGATGGAGATCAAATGGCTGTTCACCTTCCGTTAGGACCTGAAGCTATTTTAGAAGCACAACTCTTAATGTTGGCCTCTCACAATATCTTAAACCCTGCAAATGGTGCGCCAGTTACTGTTCCTTCTCAAGATATGGTATTAGGTTTATACTATATGACCAAAGAAAGAAAATCAACTAAAGCTGTTCCTGTAAAAGGTGAAGGTTTAACTTTTTATTCTCCAGAAGAAGTAACTATTGCTTTTAATGAAGAAATGGTAGAATTAAATGCAGGGATTAAAGTAAGAACAAATGATATAGATGAAGCAGGTAATTCTGTGAAGAAAATTATTGAAACTACTGTTGGAAGAGTTTTATTTAATGAAGTTGTTCCAGAAGCTGCAGGTTATATCAATGAAGTTTTAACTAAAAAATCTCTTCGTGGAATTATCGGAGGTATTTTAAAAGTCACAGATATTCCAACTACAGGAAATTTCCTTGATGAAATTAAAAATATGGGATATAAATTTGCCTTTCAAGGTGGTTTATCTTTCAGTTTAGGGGATATTATTATTCCAGAAGAAAAATCAACCATGATTGCTGAAGCCAATAATGAGGTTGACGGAATTGTAATGAATTATAACATGGGTATGTTAACGCAAAAAGAGCGTTATAATCAAGTAATTGATATTTGGGGGAGAACCAACAATCAATTAACTGAATTGTCTATGAAACGTTTACGTGAAGACCAACAAGGTTTTAACTCAGTATATATGATGTTAGACTCTGGAGCTAGGGGATCAAAAGAACAGATTCGTCAGTTAACAGGAATGCGTGGATTAATGGCAAAACCAAAAAAATCTACAGCAGGTGGTGGTGAAATTATTGAAAATCCAATTCTTTCAAACTTTAAGGAAGGATTGTCAATTCTTGAATATTTCATCTCTACTCACGGTGCTCGTAAAGGACTTGCCGATACAGCGTTAAAAACTGCTGATGCAGGATACTTAACACGTCGTTTAGTAGATGTTTCCCAAGATGTTATTATCAATGAGTATGATTGTGGTACTCTTAGAGGATTAGATGTTACTCCATTGAAGAAAAACGACGAGATTGTAGAATCTTTAAGTGATAGAATTGAAGGAAGAGTAGCTTTACAAGATGTTTTCCATCCATTAAATGAAGATTTATTAGTTGGAGCAGGTGAGGTAATTACTTCTAAAACTGCAAATGCTATTGAAGCTTCAGGATTAGATGTTGTTCAAGTAAGATCTGCATTAACTTGTGAGTCTCAAAGAGGAATTTGTGCAAAATGTTATGGACAGAGTCTCTCTACACTTAACAATGTTCAAATTGGTGAAGCTGTAGGAGTTATTGCGGCTCAATCTATTGGAGAACCAGGTACACAATTAACTTTAAGAACATTCCACGTTGGTGGAGTTGCAGGAAACATATCTGAAGATAATAAGTTAACAGCTAAGTTTGATGGTAAGGTAGTTATCGAAGATCTTAGAACTGTTGAAGGAAAAGATTCTGATGGTAAAGCTGTAGATATTGTAATTTCAAGAACTGCTGAAATTAAAGTAATTGATAAAAAGACAGATATTACTCTTAGTACAAATATTATTCCTTATGGATCCATTATTTTCAACAAGAAGATAAAATCTATCAAAAAAGGTGATGTTATTTGTCAATGGGATCCATTTAACGGTGTGATTGTATCTGAATTTGGAGGTAAAGTGAAGTTTGATAACCTAGAACAAGGGGTTAATTACCAAGTTGAGGTTGATGAACAAACAGGTTTCCAAGAAAAAGTAATTACAGACTCTAAGAATAAGAAAATTATTGCTTCTTTAATTATTGAAGACAAAGATGGTAATGCTTTACGCTCATACACCCTTCCCGTTGGAGCTCATTTAATGGTAGATAATGGAGAAAGCGTAGAAAGTGGTAAGACATTAGTTAAAATTCCAAGAAAATCTGGAAAAGCTGGTGATATTACTGGAGGTCTTCCTAGAGTTACTGAATTATTTGAAGCACGTAATCCTTCAAATCCAGCTGTGGTTTCGGAGGTAGATGGTGTCGTTTCTTTTGGTAAAATCAAGAGAGGTAACAGAGAAATTATTGTTGAATCTAAAACTGGAGATATTAGAAAATATTTAATAAAACTTTCTAATCAAATCTTAGTTCAAGAAAATGACTTTATTAAAGCTGGAATGCCATTGTCAGATGGAGCAGTTACTCCTATAGATATTTTAAGAATTCAAGGTCCTTCTGCTGTTCAACAGTATTTGGTGAATGAAATTCAAGATGTATATCGTTTACAAGGTGTAAAAATTAATGATAAACACTTTGAGGTAGTTGTTCGTCAGATGATGCGTAAAGTAAGAATCATTGATTCTGGAGATACTTTATTCTTAGAAAATCAATTGATTCATAAGAATGACTTTATTCTAGAAAATGATGCTATTTACGGTATGAAAGTTATCGAAGATGCTGGTGAATCTGAAAATGTAAAAGCAGGTCAAATTATTTCTGCACGTCAATTAAGAGATGAAAATTCTTTATTGCGAAGAAATGATCAAACTTTAGTTGTTGCAAGAGATGCACAACCTGCAACAGCAGAACAAGTGTTACAAGGAATTACAAGAGCTTCTCTTCAAACTAAATCGTTTATTTCTGCGGCATCTTTCCAAGAAACTACGAAAGTATTGAACGAAGCTGCTGTTAATGGTAAAGTTGATCATTTAGAAGGGTTAAAAGAAAATGTTATTGTAGGTAAGAAAATACCAGCTGGTACTGGAATGAGAACTTATGATCATTTAATTGTTGGTCCTAAAGAAGAAATCGAAAATAGCTTTAATTAATAATTACCATGGCTGAAAATCAACAAAAAAAAGGACAAATTAATATTGAGTTAGATGAATCCGTTGCAGAAGGAACGTATTCTAATCTAGCCATTATTAACCATTCTGTCTCTGAGTTTATTGTAGATTTTATCAGAATAATGCCTGGTGTGCCAAAAGCAAAAGTGAAATCAAGAATTATTTTGACTCCACAACATGCTAAAAGGCTCACAAAAGCTTTAGCCGATAACATTTTGAAGTTTGAGAAAGCCCACGGTGAAATCAAAGACTACGAGCAACCACCAATTCCAATGAATTTTGGACCTACAGGTGAGGCTTAAATTATAAAAAACCCAAAACATTTGTTTTGGGTTTTTTTATGATGCAGAATTAAATTTTTAAAAAGATTATATTTTTCTAGTTTTATTCAATAACCAAAAGTCTGCTAAAACTAAAGCTGTTAAAGCTTCAATTACAGGAACAGCTCTAGGAACAACACAAGGATCGTGACGTCCTTTTCCCATGATTTCTGTTTTATCTCCTTTAGAATTTATGGTAGGTTGGTTTTGCATGATAGTAGCTACAGGTTTAAAAGCTACTCTAAAATATATATCCATTCCATTAGAAATACCGCCCTGAATACCACCTGATAAATTTGTTTGTGTAGATCCATCTTTATTAAAGATGTCATTATGATTACTACCCTTCATTTTAGTTCCTTCAAATCCACTTCCAAATTCAAAACCCTTAACTGCATTCAATGAAAGCATTGCATTACCTAAAGCAGCATGAAGTTTATTAAATATTGGTTCTCCCAAGCCTACAGGGATATTTTTTGCAACACAAGAAATAGTTCCGCCAATCGTATCTCCTTGCTTTCGAATTTCTTTGATTTTATTAATCATTAGAGCTGCCATATTCTCATCAGGACAACGAACAATATTTGACTCAGTTTTTGAGAAATCTAACTGATCATATGCTTTGTTCATCTCTATATTACCAACTGATGAGGTATAGGCATTAATAGAAATTGAAGATATCAATTGTTTTGCTAGAGCACCTGCTACTACCCAGTTAGCAGTCTCTCTTGCAGATGATCTTCCTCCACCTCGGTAATCTCTAATACCAAATTTTTTATCATAAGTAAAATCTGCATGGGAAGGCCTATATACATTTGTATTATGTGAATAATCATGAGATTTTTGATTGGTGTTTTTAATAATAAATCCAATCGAGGTTCCTGTGGTTTTTCCCTCAAAAATTCCTGAAAGAAATTCTACAGTATCTGGTTCCTTACGTTGGGTAACAATATTAGATTGCCCTGGTTTTCTTCTATTTAACTCCTCTTGAATAGCATCTAAATTTATCAAAAGACCCGCTGGAAAACCATCAATAATACCTCCTATAGCTGAACCATGAGATTCACCGTAGGTAGTTAGTTTTAGTATATTTCCAAATGAATTAAAAGCCATTAAAAAAAATCTATAATTTCATTAGCTAAGATACTATAAAAATCAGGAAACCATAGTTTTATTGCCATTGCTAATACCATAATAATTAAGGCTTTTTTTACGAATTTATCACCTTTATTTACAGACCACCTACTCATGAACCAACCTCCAGCAGCATTACCAAAAGATAAAATTAGCCCGTATTTCCAATTAATGCTGCCATTATAGGCATAAACAGCTACAGCTGACAATGTATAGATTAGAGCTACAGTTACCTTAATTGCATTGCTTTTAACTAATGAAATTCGATTTATACTAGATAAAGTTAATAAGATAATAAAACCCACACCAGCTTGAATAAAACCGCCATACAATCCAATAAAAAAAAAGGCTATTATGCTAAGCCAAAAATATTTACCTGTAATTCTTTCTAGAGTTTTATTTGAAATTTCACTAGGTTTAAATACCATGTATGCAACAATTATAACCATGATAATACCTAGTATCTTATTAAATAACTCTCCGTCTATTTTTACTCCTGCAAATGCCCCTATAATAGCCCCGATTGTAGCAGGTATTGCTAAATATATACTAAAAGGATAGGTATTTATTCCCTTACTTTGAAAGCCTTTAACTGCAAATATGTTTTGAATTATAATAGCTATTCTATTAGTTCCATTTGCTATATGAGGGGGTAATCCTAAAAAAATTAACATGGGAAGTGTAAGTAAAGATCCACCACCTGCCAATATATTTATTATACCTGCAATGAACCCTACAAATATTAACAAAAAATAGTCAAACATTTTATGAAATTATAAGATAAATGTATTACAAATAAAGTAGAAATAGCCTCAAAAAATAATCTATTAAAAAACACATAAATACTTTTAAAAAATCAAAACCTTTTCTATATTTGCAGCCGCTATATATGGCGCGACCGGAGAAATGGCAGAGTGGTCGAATGCGGCAGTCTTGAAAACTGTTGACTGTAACAGGTCCGGGGGTTCGAATCCCTCTTTCTCCGCAAAAGGAAACCCACAACTAGTGTTGTGGGTTTTTTGTTTTCAGAAATGTCGATATTATTTTAAAATAAGAGATGCATTTTAATATTTTAAATATGAAAAAGTTATTTTTTATAGTAGTTTTAATAACGTCTATTGCAAACTTCTTGTATACGTTTGGATATCAAGGAGAACCAATGATTCAATTTGAGTTTTTATTTCGGAATTTAATAAGTGTGTTTTTTGGTGGAATTTCAATAGTACAACTAATAAGAATCAAGAATCCTTAGTTAATATTTAATACTTTCAGCGTTTTTAATTTTTTTAACAAAAACCATACAATGTTGCCATGGAAGGTTACTTATATTTTTTTTGAGTTTAAAGCCAGCAGCTTCCATTTCTTTGACAGCTTGTTTTTCAGACATTTTGTGTATTTTTTTAATAGGAACACTAGAGTCTTCACTTCTATATTCGATTAAGAACAATTCTCCATTTGGTTTTAAGGCTTTTTTTATTGAAATAATTATTTCTGCTGGAAAATTAAATTCATGATATACATCTACCATTAAAATTTTGTCAACTGAATTAGATGGTAAAAGAATACTTTTTTCAGTTCCAAGAATAGTTTCAATATTTTTAATTTTACGAGACTCTTTCGTTTCTTCTATCACCATTAGCATTTCTGGTTGAATATCTATGGCATACACAAGGCCATTTTTAGTTAAAGAGGCTATTTTAAAAGTATGATATCCAGATCCAGCACCTATATCTGCAATAACCTCATTAGATTTAATTCTCATGTTTTTAATTAATTTAGAAACATTTTCCTCTTCCTCACGTTCGGACCTTTCTAACCAATCAATTCCTTCGTAACCCATTACATAAGCAATTTCTCTGCCCATATACCATTTTCCAATTCCGTTATAATCTCCTCTTTTAAATGTGTAGTAATTGTCTTTATTTAAGTTTTGTCCTATAAATTTGTTAGAAAATAAAATAATCCCGAATAATAATATTAAAGTATTTTTTCTCATTTTTTTCTGTAAAAACATTATTAGGTATGGTTTCTTTGTCTAAGAAACTGAATAATGATGAGTACAAAAAATTTATTGTTGAAAAATATCAAATTAATTTCTTGAAATTTAAGTTGAAAAATTAGTACCCTTTTTTATTTTTTACGTTATAAAAAGTATCTTTGAATCATAATTAAAATATACAATCAAACATTACTGGTTTATGTCATAAATTATGCCTTATCAAACTATGTAGTTGTATGAAAATTAAAAAATTATCACATGAAAAAAATAATTTTTCTTATCTCTTTTCTGGTTTTATTTTCTTGTCAAAATAAAAAAGATTCAAATTTTTTTAAAACCTATGATGAGTCAGAACTCATACAAAAACAGCAAGATCATAAAATTTCTAGAATGAAATTTAAATTAGTTCAATCCAAGGTTTTGGATATGAACACTGTTTTTAAACCCTTTAATGATGAACTTGCTACTAATTTTTCTGAAGAAGAATACAATAAGCTAAAACCTTTAATCTTAGAGCAAAATATTCCATCGATTCACAAAAGTATATCTGAAGGACTTTTATCACATGAAAAATTAACTTTATTTTATTTGTACAGAATAAGGAAATTTGAAAGTAATAATAAAACTGCATTGAATGCTATTATTTCTTTAAATCCAAATGCTCTTGAAGAGGCTAGGGCTAGAGACCTTAATAGAGATAACAATAAACTTCTACTAGATATTTCTATGTATGGAATGCCAATATTAATTAAAGATAATATAAATACAGCTGGAATGCCAACAACAGCCGGTGCTATAGTTTTATCAGAAAATAAAAATACACAAGATGCTTTTATCATAAAAAAATTAAAAGAAGATGGTGCAATTATTTTAGGAAAGTCAAACTTAAGTGAATGGGCTTATTATTTTTGTGGTATTTGCCCAGTTGGTTATAGCGCTACTGGAGGGCAAACTCTAAATCCATACGGTAGAGCTGTTTTTGAATCTGGAGGGTCAAGTTCGGGAAGTGGTGCAAGTGTTGCTGCAAATTATGCAGTAGCTGCAGTAGGAACAGAAACTTCAGGTTCTATAATTTCTCCATCGAGTCAGAATTCTGTTGTAGGTTTAAAACCCACAGTCGGTTTGTTGAGTAGAACCGGAATTATACCTATCTCAAGTACGTTGGATACACCCGGTCCTATGACCAAAAACGTTACTGATAGTTTTATTTTGTTAAATTCAATGTTGGGTTATGACGCTTCTGACCCAAAATCTGTCGAAGTTACACAAGATTTAACAGGTCTAGAAGTATCCTTCAAAGGAAAACGATTTGGAGTATTTAAAGACATTTTTAGAGATTCAATTTTTAAGAAAAATATGGATCAAATACAAGAAGCAGGGGGTGAAATAGTAATAATAGCCCCAAGAAAAGTTAACCTTCCAGGTTTTTTATCAATCTTAAACCTTGAAATGAAAGATGAATTACCAAAATATTTAAATAATTATACTGATAAAGAGGTAAAGGTTTCAACTTTAAAAGACATCATTTCCTATAATAATCTTGAAAAAAAAATAAGGGCTCCTTATGGTCAGTTAAGATTTACTAATATTGAAAAAGATACGACATCACAAGCTGATCTTGAACGCATTAAATCTAATCTAAAGACTAAAGCAAGAACTTTTTTTGAAGCTTTAGAAACGAAGAATTTAGATGCTATTTTATCTATGAACAATTCTCATTCTGCGTATTCTGCAGTCGCGGAATATCCTAACCTCACAATACCAATGGGCTACAAAAAAACAGGTGAACCTATTAGTCTTACTTTTATTGGAAAATCAAACGAGGAGGTTAAATTATTATCACTAGGGTATGCCTTTGAACAATTAACGAACCATAGAAAACTACCAGAAAATTTCAAGTAAAATTCACTTTATAAAACGTATTTTTGTTGTCCTTAAAAATTAACAATGAGAACTAAATCGATAAAGAAAAATAAGATTAATGTAGTTACATTAGGATGCTCTAAAAATATTTACGATTCTGAAGTCTTGATGGGACAATTAAAAGCTAATGGTAAAGATGTAGTTCATGAAGATAAAAATGATGAAGGTAATATCGTTGTAATAAATACTTGTGGTTTTATAGGAAAAGCAAAGGAAGAGTCTGTAGATACTATTTTACATTATGTAGAAAAGAAAGTTGCAGGTGATGTAGATAAGGTTTTTGTAACGGGTTGTTTAAGTGAACGCTACAAACCAGATTTAGAAAAAGAAATCACAGATGTGGATCAGTATTTTGGCACACATGATTTACCAAATCTTTTAAAAGTTTTAGAGGCAGATTATAAACATGAACTTATAGGTGAACGTTTAACTACTACACCAAAACATTATGCTTATTTTAAAATAGCGGAAGGTTGTGATCGTCCATGTTCTTTTTGTGCTATTCCCTTGATGCGTGGAAAACACAAATCTACTCCAATTGAAGAACTAGTTATTGAAGCAGAGAAATTAGCTAAGAAAGGCATTAAAGAAATTATGCTTATTGCTCAAGATTTAACCTATTATGGTTTAGATATCTATAAAAAAAGAGCATTAGCATCTCTTTTGGAAGCTTTAGCTAAAGTAGATGGAATTGAATGGATTCGTATGCATTATGCATTTCCAACCGGTTTCCCTATGGATGTTTTAGAGGTAATGAAAAATGAACCGAAGGTTTGTAATTATTTAGATATTCCTTTACAGCACATCAATACAGAGATTTTAAAATCTATGAAACGGGGTACTACTCACGAAAAAACAACAGCTTTGATTCATAAATTTCGAGAGGCAGTTCCTAATATGGGGATTAGAACTACATTAATTGTTGGATACCCGGGTGAAACAGAAGAACAATTTCAAGAATTAAAAGAATGGGTTGAGGAAATGCGTTTTGAGCGTTTGGGTGCTTTTGAATATTCACATGAAGAAAATACAGGCGCATTTGTGTTAGAAGATAATGTCCCAGCAGAGGTTAAGTTCAGAAGAGTGAATGAAATTATGGAAATCCAATCTCAAATTTCTTGGGAAATTAACCAAGAAAAAATAGGAAAAACGTTTACTTGTTTGTTTGATAGAAAAGAAGGCAATTATTTTTATGGTAGAACAGAATTTGATTCACCAGATGTAGATAATGATGTTTTAGTTGATGCTAGAGAACATTACATAAAAATAGGAGAATTTATACCCATAAAAATTCATGAGGCGGGAGACTTCGATTTATACGGTACTCCAATAAAATAATTTTCAATTTATAGCAGTATTATCTATTGTAAAATTCTAATTAACAGATACTTGTATTTTTTAGTTATTTCTTTATCTTTAAGGAAAACTAAAAATAATGAATAAAAGAGAATTTTTAAAAAATGTATCTCTTGCAGCAGTTGGTCTTCCTTTAATTAACACTTCTTTTGCTAATACTCTAAAGACTTTTGAACATCTATCACCAAAACAAATAGCTTCTGAGGAAGATTTTTGGTTACAGGTTAGAAAAGACTATTCATTGAAACCCGACTATATTAACCTAGAAAGTGGTTACTATAATATTATTCCTAACCCTACATTAAATCATATGTTAGCTCATGCTAGAATGGTAAATTATGAAGGATCTTATTACATGAGAACTGTTCAATGGGATAATAAAAAATCTATGGTTTCTAAATTGGCTAGAGTCGTAGGAACTAGTGATAAAAATTTAATTATAACAAGAAATACTACAGAATCATTAGACATGGTTATAAAGGGTATGGATTGGGTAAAGGGAGATGAAGCGGTATATGCCAAACAAGACTATGGTGCTATGCAAATGATGTTTGAGCAGATTTCGAAGCGGTATGGAACAAAAAATACTATAGTTTCGATTCCTAATCATCCTGCCTCTGATGAAGAAATAGTTAG
>Ga0208678_1000374_pt1 | contig 14676 bp, 10 predicted proteins | sample Colrivmet1550B02_FD_187654 | JGI IMG/M metagenome (GOLD analysis project Ga0208678, IMG submission 187654) | Estuarine microbial communities from the Columbia River estuary - metaG 1550B-02 (SPAdes) (version 2) | ecosystem: Environmental > Aquatic > Marine > Intertidal zone > Estuary | place... | reverse complement strand
TTTGAGGCAGCTTCTTCATCTAAAATAAAAGTAGTATTACCATGCTCTTGTAAATAAGTAGCAGGGACATCAGCACTTATTTCTCCCTCTATAGTTTTTTTAATTACTTTACTTTTATTTACTCCCCAAGCTAATAATACAATCCTTTTAGCATTCTTTACTGTTCCTATACCCATGGTAATAGCTTTTCTTGGAACATTCTCTATTCCAAAAAAAGAGGGTGCTGCATCTACTCTTGTAATATGATCTAAGGTGATTATTCTAGTTTCAGAGTTTAGATGCGACCCAGGTTCATTAAAGCCAATATGGCCAGTTCTTCCTATTCCTAATAATTGAAAATCTAACCCCCCAACCTTTTTAATTTTCATTTCATAATCAATGCAGTATTGACGAAGTTTATCCGATGGTATATTACCATCAGGAATATTAATATTATCAGGCAAGATATCTACATGATTAAAAAGGTGTTCATGCATAAAATAAAAATAACTTTGAATATTATTTTTATCCATACCATAATACTCGTCTAAATTAAAAGTAATTACATTATAAAAACTTAATCCTTCTTCTTTATGCATTCTAACTAGCTCCTCATAAACTTTGATTGGTGATGACCCAGTTGCCAGCCCTAAAACACAAAAAGCTTCCTGTTGTTGTTTTTCTCTAATCAGTTGTGCTATTTCTTCAGCCACTAAAATGGAAGCTACTTGAGCTGAATTATAGGTAATGTTATGAATTTTTTCGTATCTGGTATCCTCAAATTTACCTATGGATTGATAGATTGTTTTTTTTATGTCAGACATCATTAAGATTTAGAATAAAATATTATAATAAATTTATTGTTTTCTGAATTAATATATTCAAGTTTTTCGACCAAAAACAAAAAATTAGATATAGAAGACAATTCAATACTAATATAAATTAAAATAAGTTGGAATAGCTGAAAATTGAAATAGTCTTAAAAAAAATTAATTTGTAACTTGTGCAATAATTCTTTTTTAAGATGGAAACTTACGCTAATGTATTACTGATTGCTTTACCAAGTTTTTTGGTATTGATTTTAATTGAAATTATTTACGGAATTTGGAAAAAAGATCTCACCTACAATCTAATGGATACAATTTCTAGTTTAAGTTCTGGAACAACTAATATGATTAAAGATCTTTTAGGAATTGGTTTTATAATTATTACATATCCTTACATATTAGAAAACATTGCCTTGATAAAACTTGAAGAAAGTATAGCCCTATATATTATAGCTCTTATCTGTATGGATTTTGCAAGTTATTGGAATCATAGACTAAATCATTCAATTAATGTTTTTTGGAACAGGCACGTTGTGCATCACAGCAGTGAGGAATTCAATTTAGCCTGTGGGCTTCGCCAAAGTATTTCAAAAAACCTTATTGGTTTTGGAGCACTTTTTTTAATTCCAGCAGCGCTTTTTGGAGTTCCACAAAAAATAATAATTATTTTAGCTCCTTTACATTTATTTGGTCAATTTTGGTACCACACACGCCACATAGGCAAACTTGGATGGTTAGAGTATTTCCTTGTAACTCCCTCCCAACACAGAGTTCATCATGCTATAAACCCAGAGTATGTAGATAAAAATCTTTCTGCAATTTTCTGTATCTGGGATCGAATGTTTGGAACATTTCAAGAAGAATTAGATGAGAAGCCCTGTGTATTTGGAACATTAAAGCCTGTTCAGACATGGAATCCTATTATAATTAATTTTCAACACAATTGGGGGTTAGCAAAAGACGCATGGCACGCTAAGAACTGGTTAGACAAATTTAAACTGTGGTTTATGCCAACAGGCTGGAGACCAAAAGATGTTGCAGAGCGTTTTCCTATATCTATTGTTGAAAACGTCTATATACAAGAAAAATATGCGCCCAAATACACAACATTACATAAATTTTACGCTATTTTTCAATTTGTTTGTATCAATATCTTTATTTATGTTTTACTTACCAATTTTGGAGCTCTTAGCCTAAATGCACAGCTGAGTTTAGGACTACTTATCTCTACAACTATTTTTGGTTTTACCTCATCATTGGATGGGCATAAATGGGCTTTTTTGTTTGAAATTTCAAGAGGTATTTTAGGATTATTATTTTTAGTATATCCTTCTGAATTTTTTTTACTAAAAATTAATTTTCCCTTTACTATATTTTTAAGCATCTATTTCTCAACATCTCTTTTAACAACATGTTGGATGTATCAATCACCTCCTGAACGTTCATTAAAAGTAGCATAATTGAATTACAAGCTACCTTATGAAGAAAAAAAAATTATTTTTTTTTAAAATTACCGGTGCTTTTATAGTATTGATTTTTGTCGCTTCAATATGCTCTTTTTGGTATGTCAATAAAACATTTATAAGTTTTGAAGACGGATATGATAATCGAACTGATATTCTTGAATTAACAATTGATGGCTATACTTTCTTAGATAGAAATAGCAATAGCACATTAGATGTTTATGAGGATGACCGAGAAGCGATAGCTGACCGAGTTCTTGATGTACTATCTCAAATGACTCTTCAAGAAAAAATTCACCTACTCAAAGGAGCAGGTATGGCATCAACCATTGGTATGACAAAGCCTGGTGGTATTCCTGGAGCAGTTGGCGCAATTGTTCCTACACCAAGACTAGGAATTCCAACTGTTCATCTATCTGATGGACCAGCAGGGTTAAGAATAGAACCTAGCAGAGAGAATGATGATAAAACTTATTATTGTACAGCATTTCCTATTGCTACATTATTAGCTTCCTCTTGGAATGAAACCTTAGTTTATGAGGTAGGTAACGCAATGGGTAGAGAAGCCAAAGCATACGGGATAGATGTTATTTTAGGTCCTGCAGCTAATATTCATAGACACCCTTTATGTGGTAGAAATTTTGAGTATTTTTCTGAAGACCCCCTACTTTCTGGATTCATAGGTGCTTCTATTGTAAATGGAATTCAAAGTAATGGTATTGGTACTTCAGTAAAACATTTTGTAGCTAATAATCAAGAAACTAATAGAGTATTAAATGATGTAATTGTTTCAGATAGAGCTATGCATGAAATCTATTTAAAAGGATTTGAGCATATTGTGAAACGCTCGCAACCCTGGACAATTATGTCTTCTTACAATAAAATTAATGGAGTCTATACCTCGGAAAGCGAATGGCTACTCACCAATATTTTGAGAAATAAATGGGGGTTTAAAGGCTTAGTAATGACCGATTGGTTTGGGGGTAAAAGCCCCTCGTCTCAAATATCTGCGGGAAATGACTTATTAGAGCCAGGAACCAACAGACAATGGAAAGCTTTGACTAAGGCAGTAAAAAATGGAGAATTATCAATGGATGCTATAGACATAGCTGCAAAAAGGATTTTAACCCTGATTTTCAAAACTAAAAAAATGCAAAATTACAGGTTTAACAATACACCAGATTTAAAAAAACACGCAGCAATTACAAGAAATTCAGCTGCTGAAGGAATGGTTTTATTGAAAAATGAAAATTCTTTACCGTTTACCAATGAAAAAAATATTGCTTTACTTGGAATAACTTCATATGAATTTATTGCTGGAGGAACTGGATCGGGAGATGTTAATGAAGCCTACACAATTTCTTTAGAAGAAGGGTTTAAAAATGCTGGATTTAAAATTAATAAAACTGCCAAAAAAATTGTTGATTTACATCGAAAAGTTAATTCTAATAGTTTCATAAAACCTGAGGGACTAGACGCTATATTTTCTCCTTTCTCACCCCCAGAAATCATCTATACAACAGATCAAATTAATGATATTGTAGCAACATCGGATATTGGAGTTTTAACCCTAGGGAGAAACTCAGGTGAAGGAGGGGATCGTTCAGAAAAAAATGATTTTCTATTAACAAAGACTGAGCAGGAAATGATAGTTAAATTCACGGATGCTTTTCACAAAAAAAATAAAAAAGTAGTCGTGGTACTAAATATTGGTGGAGTTATTGAAACCGCATCATGGAAGGATCTTCCTGATGCCATTCTTTTGGCTTGGCAAGGTGGGCAAGAAGGTGGTAATTCAGTAGTGGATATTCTATCAGGAAGAATAAACCCAAGTGGGAAATTACCCATGACATTCCCTGTGAAGTTATCTGACCATAAGTCACATAAAAATTTCCCTAAAAACCCAAAAATGATAACTATTGAAGGGCTTGTGAAAAATTTAATATTTCCTCCAAGTGAAACTCCAAAAGCACATAAAGTAAAAGATGAGGATTATACCTTTTATCATGAAGATGTTTTTGTGGGGTACAGACATTTTGATTCAAAAAATTTATCTGTATCGTTTCCTTTTGGTTTTGGGCTTAGTTATACTGATTTTAAATATAGTCCTATGAAATTAGAAATTGAAAATGACACCATAAATATTTCATTAAATATTAAGAATATTGGTGCTTTCCCTGGAAAAGAAGTAGTTCAATTTTATACAGAAAAACTAAATTCAATAATAAAAAGACCTTCTCAAGAATTAAAATCTTTCGCTAAAACAAAGCGCTTAGAAAATAATGAATCTATTAATGTTTCTGTTAAAATTCCAATTATAGAACTGAGTTATTGGAATGAAACAGTAAATGACTGGTCATTAGAGAAAGGGGAGTACAATATCAAAGTAGGAGGGTCATCAAGAAATATTAGTCAAATCTTAAAGATAAGTTTATAACATACTTGACAGAACAATCTAAACTCTTAAAAGAAAGCCAATTTTATCTACAAACGTTATTTATAAGTTTAAAAAAATTATTTTTGATAATTATTTTTTTATATGAGGTTTTTAATTTTCATTTTTTTCTTCTTTTCATTGCAAATTCTTATTGCACAAGAAACTTATACCCCAACTAAAATAAAAGAAAATGAAGTTAACTTAGATGGGATATTATCTGAAAAAATCTGGAAAGATGCTACAAAAATACCTTTAGATATTGAATTCAGTCCTGCCAATAATTTACAAGCTAAGAAAAAAACTACTGCGTATATATCCTATTCTGACACCTATTTATTTATTGCAGTTCATGCAGAAGATGATCCAAAAAATATTCGTGCCTCTATTCGGCCAAGAGATGATTTTAATATTTGGAATGATGATCTTATACTAGTTCGTTTAGATCCTTTTGCCGACGCAAGAAACAATTTGGGTTTGGCAGTAAATGCTTTGGGGAGTCAATTCGATGTGAAGCAGGTAAATGCCTTATCTGACGAAGATCGATATGACAGTACATTTAATATGAATTTTGAATCTAAAGCTGCTATAATAGATAATGGTTATACTGTAGAAATGAAAATACCTTTTTCTGAAATTCCATTCCCGAATGGTACAGATCAAGAATGGCATATCAACTTTTACAGACGATACTTTGAAAATGGAAACGAAATTGAAGTTAGTAGCCAGCCAAGAGACAGAAACAATAATTGTGTGGTTTGTCAAACTACAGATAATCTTGTTTTAAAAAATATTGTTATTGATAAACGGTTGGAAATTTTACCCTATGTTTCAAGTAATATCCAGGGGTCTAGAAATAGCCCTAATGAAAAAATTTCTTATGGATCTGTAAAAGGGAAAGTAGGTTTAGGGCTTAATTTAGACATTAATAAGAATACAAGTTTTGAATTAACACTCAATCCTGATTTTTCTCAAGTAGAGGCTGATGTTACTCAAATTGACGTAAATTCCTCCTTTTCTTTACAATATCCTGAGAGGCGACCATTTTTTAATAGGGGAACAGATCTTGTAAATTTTACCGATGGTGCATTTTACTCACGTTCAATTGTTAATCCTTCTATAGCAACAAAATTATTGAGTCAAGGAAAGAAATCTCGTTTATTTTTACTGAATGCACTAGATCAAAACTCTGTTTATCTCGTTGGTGGTGAGGATAGATCCTACACAGGTCAAGGAGGTAAAAGTTTGGTAAATGTACTTCGCTACCAACATTTATTAAGCCCTAAATCTCGATTTGGTGGAGTAATGATGAATCGTTTCTATAAAGGTGGTGGCTTTGGTCATCTTTTTGGAATTGATGGACTTTTTCTGCTAAATCAAAATCTGCGTTTAAGTTTTGAAGTTTTTAAAAACTTTAATGAAGAACCCGTAAGTGATTGGATTGATACAGATGCGACCATTAATGGAAAAACAATAGCTTTAGATGGTGATAAAATTGATGGAGATGCTCTTTACATTCAACTGTACAGAAAAACCGAGCACTGGCAAAGCTATGTATACTACAGAAATATTTCTCCTCAATACAGATCTGACGTTGGTTTTGTAGTTAAAAATAATCGTAAGTGGGGAACTCTTTTTCATGAATATATCAATATTATTAATAAACCTGCTGTTCAATCTTTTGGCTTTGGGACTAAGATAGATGTGGTATATACTTTTGAAGATTTATACAAAAACTTTAGTGTAGACTTGTTTGCTTCCATAAAAACTTACGGACAGACGGAACTATCATATACATTAGATTATGATGCCGTAAAAACCTTTTTAGGAATTCGCTTCAACAACTTACCAACGCATTCATTTTCTGTAAACGGATCTCCCAGTGAATCTTTTAATTTTAGAGTAAATCTAAACAGTGGAAAAGACCTCTCTGTTAACGAAGATATCCCTGAAATTGGAGACCTTACCTCATCTTTCCTGACCCTAAATTTTCAAGTGAATGACAACCTAACTATAAACCCATCAATTAGATACTCAAGACTAGAAAAAACAAATGGATTAGGTAATTATTTTGAGGGGAGTATTGCTCGTTTAAACCTTAGATATCAGTTTAGTAATGAATTTAATGTGAGGCTTGTTTCTCAAAAAAATACATTTACTAATCAATTCTTTATTCAACCATTAGTTCAATGGAATCCCAACCCGTCAACAATTTTCTATCTTGGTGGAAACCAAAATACCATCGAAGAAATTGAGGGTGCTCACTTTCAATTGTTGCAATTTAATCAAACACAATTCTTCTTTAAGTTTCAATACCTCATTGGACTTTAAAAAAATAATTTTATTTGATCTATAATTAATCGTTCTTTATCATTATTTTTAGAGAAATGAGAATCCGTTCATAATACCATATTTTTGTTTTTTGAATAAAATAATAGTCTTTTTAAAGACATCAAAATTCAACTACTCTAGAATGATAAATAAGAATAAGTTATCCAATATTGATGGTGCAGAAATTTCATGGTTTGCTCCATTATGTGATGGAGACGATGATTTTTTAGGAAATAGAAATCCTCTTTATAAAAGCTCTTGGGAGAATACCTCTTCTATTGTAAAAACTGCAGATAAATTAGGCTTTAAAAATGTATTATGCCCTTCTTCTTATCAAGTAGGTCAGGACCCTTTATCATTTGTAGCAGGAATGGCAAGTCTAACAGAAAACATTAATTTTTTAGTAGCCATACGTTGTGGAGAATTACATCCGCCCATGTTAGCTAGAACAATTGCTTCTCTGGATCATATGCTTAAAGGGAGGTTAACAATTAATATTATTTCATCTAACTTACCTGGAATGGATTTATCTTCAAAAGAACGATATGCCCGTTCTAGAGAAGTCATTCAAATTTTAAAACAATCTTGGTCACAAGATCAAATAAAATTTAAAGGAAAATATTACCAATTAGATTTAACCTCAAGACCTGTAAAGCCATACCAACAAAATGGTGGACCACTTCTTTATTTTGGAGGGTATTCTCCAGATGGTGTAGATCTTTGCGCAGAGTTTTGCGATGTATATCTGATGTGGCCTGAAACAGAATCAAAATTAAAAGGCTTAATGGATACCATGACTCTTAAAGCGTCTAACTATAATAGAACTGTTAAATTTGGACTTCGAGTTCATGTGATTGTTCGAGAAACTGAACAAGAAGCTCGTGATTATGCAGATCAATTAATTTCTAAATTAGATTTAGAAAAAGGAACTGATATTAGAAATAGAGCCCAGGATGCGGCTTCTCTTGGTGTATCTAGACAATCAAAATTAAGGGAAGAATCTGATGGAAAATATTATGTAGAACCTAACTTATGGACAGGGATTGGTTTAGCACGCTCTGGTTGTGGAGCAGCTATTGTCGGAAGTCCAGATCAGGTTGTAGCTAAAATTGAACGCTATATTGAAATGGGTATTAATTCATTTATCTTTTCCGGATACCCTCATGAAAAAGAGTGTGAAATCTTTGCTAAATTAGTACTCCCAAGATTAAAAACTATATCTCTTCCAGAAGCATTTGGACGGGTGCCGAATTCAGAGCCAAATAGTCCTCTAGGATATGGACTAAGAAAATAAATATGATAGACTTTATAATTGTAATCGCTTATTTTACTATTATATTACTAGTTGCACTTCGAGGTAAAATTAGTGCAGACAGTTCTGCGGATGAGTACTTCTTAAGTTCAAGGAATTTACCTTGGTACTCTATTGCACTATCTACCATAGCTACAAATATACAAGGGTATCAATTCTTAGGAATGATGGGGTCTGCTTATCTTTTTGGTTTAGCTCAAGCCAATCTTGAAATTAATGCCGTTCAAGGAATTTTATTAGGTGCTTTTGTTTTTGTTCCTCTTTTTTTAAAAGAAAAAATAACCACCATTACACAGTTTATTTCCAAAAAATTAGGAAAACGTATTGCTCTTTTTTACTCACTAACCAACATGGCTCTTTTTGCAACTGTAACTCTTGGAGCTGCTCTTTTTTGGGGGGCCTATGCAGCAGATATGGTCTTTAGTGAACAGTTGTCTTTTCTGAGTGAAAATAGAATGATTCGTATAGCCATATTAATAGTTATACTTGGAGTGTTTTCAGCAATATACACCTATTTTGGAGGTCTAAGTGCTGTTGTAAAAACAGATATCATTCAATTTGGAACATTACTTCTTGGAGGTATTGTAGTTTGTTTAACTGCTGTTTATCATTTGGGAGGTTGGGAACAATTATATATAAAAGTTCCTGAAAAAATGCATCTTCATTTACCTAGCGATCATTCTACATTACCCTGGACGCATTTGTTTGGTTTATTCTTTTTAAATATAAATTATTGGTGTGCCAATCAAACTGTTATTCAAAGAGCCTTAGCTGCAAAAAGTGTGGCTCATGCACAAACAGGTTTAATGGTTGGTGGCTTACTTAAGTATTTCATGGCTGTTATAATTATAGTTCCAGGAATTGCCTTATATGGAATTCTTGGCGATAGTCTTTCTGAACCAGACTTAGCTTTTCCTTACCTAGTAAAAACATACCTGCCAAATGGAGTAAAGGGAATCATTCTCTGTGGATTATTTGCATCATTAATGAGTACCGTAGACTCTACTTTTAATTCATTAGCTACACTTTGGTCTACAGATGTTTATGCAACTTATATAAATAAGAAGGCAACCGATCGTGAAAAAATTAATGCTGGTCGTAAAACCATTCTATTTAGTCTTGGAACAGCATTAATTATGGGTTTCATTTTATTGTATTTAAAATTTGATAACCCTGATTCAGCATTTACTCACACCCTAAATAATCTTCGTTATTATATTAATTGTGGGATAGTGGTATTAATTTGTGCGGCAGTTTTATTAATAAAACCTAATAGAAAAATTGTTTTAATGGCTTTTATTGCCTCACTACCAATTAATATTGCGCTTCAATTATTATTTCCTGAAATGAATTATTTTTTAAGAGCCTTTTGGGTTATAGCATCGAGTTTAGGTTTTGCATTACTTGGAAACAAAGGAAGAATTCACAAGCTGAGTTCTCTTTTTCAACCCTCCAGCATAAGAATTAGAAATTGGGGAATTGCTTTAGCAATAAGTTTATTTGCACTTCATATTATTTTTCATTAACCAAAAAAATAAAAATATACCAAAATGACTATAATAACCAACAGACTTAGTATAGTGCTACTTTTTATGAGCCTTTGTATAAATGCTCAAAATAAAAAAGAAATCATTTATTTTGAAAGTGCTAACCCTTTTTCATTAAGTGATATTATTACAGATTTGAAAAGTCAAGAAAAACAACAAGTTTTTGGACAACTCATAACTCCTGTCGACAGCTTGAATCCTGACAAAAAATACCCTTTAATAATTGGAGTTGCTGGAAGTATGGGATGGAGAAAACATCATTTAGATTACCTTAAAATGTATCAAAAACAAGGGTTTGCTACATTTCAACTCAATAGTTTTAAAAGTAGAGGAATTACCTCAACAGTAGGATCACAAGATGAAGTTACCATTGCTGCTGTTATTCTTGATGCATATAGAGCATTAGAAAAACTTGCTAAGCATCCTAAAATTAATAAGGATAAAGTTGCATTAACTGGTTGGAGTTTAGGTGGTGGAGTAACATTATTCGCTGGGTGGATGCCTTTAAAAGAAGCCATTACAGATCAAGTGAGTTTTGCTGCACATTTGGCTTTTTATCCACCGTGTTTTATAAATCCAGAGAATTTATCCTTTACAAAAGCTCCTATTCATATTTTAATAGGTGAAGCAGATAACTGGACCCCTGCCAAACCTTGTGAAAATCTCGTTAAAAAGCTATCTGATAAGACCAATATAAAAATCACTACATACCCAGGTGCACATCATGGGTTTGACAGTGAAGAACCTGTTGTTTGGAACGAAAAAGGATATAGTTTTAAAGATTGTTTATTTGATTTAACTGCGGAAGGAGACGTTTTGATGAATTATTTGAGGTTACCAATGTCTAGTCCTATGTTGCAAAAGATTGGTTTTCTCTTCTGTGTTGATAAAGGAGTAAATGTTGGTGGTAACTTAGATGCTAGAAAAAAATCTTTGGCATTTGCCAAAGATTTTATGAATAATAAATTGTTAAAACTTGAATAATAAAGCTCTAAAAAATGAGTTTATTGCATTGTTTTTCCTACAAAAACATTCACTTTTGAATTAATAGGATTTCCACTAGCTCGTCTATTCATAACTACTTGACCACAATGCCATATCGCATCTGAAATTGGACCATTAATCATATTCCAAAAAGGAAATGACATTTTATTACCTCCTTGATTTAGAGTGATTGTTAAGGTTGACAAATCTTCGATTTCTTCAAGACTATTGTAAACATATTGAAGGTTTTTCAGAGTTTTTTCTCTTAAACCCTGATAATTTAATTTATCTTGTGAAAAATCAAATTCTTTACCATCTATGGTAAGAACCATTGCAAGAGTTAATCCATAGATGTGTTCTATTACTTCAAAAGTAGATCTACTGTCTTGGCTTGGTTTATAATTTAAATCTTCTTCTTTTAAAGATTCTGTTGACCAATAAAATCGATATCCTAATCCTTCAATCATTCTTGATACAACACTTGTTGATGAATATTCTGATGGATACTCTCCTATTTCATGAAATGGTAATTGATCTTGTTGTGCATTCATACTTAACGTTATTAATAAAAAAAAAAATATACTTTTCATTGATGTTTTTTTAAATAATTATCTCTAGTTTTAATATAAAACTAATTTAATAAAAAAATTATATATATTTATAAATAGTCTAAAAATTATAGTAATTCCATTAAAATAACTTTAAAAGTATGTCATTTAAACTCTTAAAAAGAGCTAGGTTAAACTCAAAAAACTCTTCTGGATATTTGAAATATGCTATTGGTGAAATTATACTTGTTGCTCTGGGCATATTGATTGCTTTACAAGTGAATAATATGAACCAATCTCGATTAGAGAAAAAAGCGTTGAAAAACTATTTTGAAAAAATAAAATCAAATGTTCAATTAGATATGATAGAATCTAAAAAACTTTTGAAATTCAGAACTGATCATGCCCATGCTTGCAACGAAGTTTCTCAAATGCTCATTGAAAATGATTTTTCAAATCAATTAAAAATACAACAATCTATTTTTGATATGATTATAGAAAAACAATTAAATTATAATAGATCTGCATTTGAATCTCTAAAAAGTTCTGGTTTTTTAAGACATCTTCATAAAAAAAGTCTTGAAAAATTATTGTACAGTTATTATGATCAAATTAATGAAATAGAAATGTTTGAGATAGATCAACGAGATTGGGCTAATGCACTTGAATTGGAGTTAGACAAAAATGGATTTATCTATGAATGGACACAAATAGGAAAGAAAGTTCATAAAAATTTATTTACTCAAATATCTTGGTACACCAAATCATTAAAATCTCACGATGGACATAAAATTATAATGAGACTTCTTTTTAGAGGTGGTTCAAATACTTCTCTTCTTACAGGTTTATACGAAAATCATATCCAAAGCTCAAAAACCCTATTGAAAGAAATGGATTTGTATTTAAAAGAACTATAAATTAATTGTAATTAACAATTAATTTATTATTTTAGTTTTTCAAAAAAATTATTAACTAATCTATTTTTTAATTAAACTAAAATTATGAAAAAACTACTTTTAGGAGTTGTATTATTTGCATCTCTTTCAATGACAGCTCAGTATTATTCTATAACTTATGTATCTGTAGATTCAGATGATATTGCAGAGTTTGAGCGAAAAGAAACAACGTATTGGTCAAAAGTAAAGAAGGCCGCCATAGATAGAGGAGAACAAAATCTTTGGTTACTCGCACGTAAAGTAGGTACCGCTGGCAATAATGACGTTAATTATGCCTTTGTTAATGGCTATCCATCCCTGGAAGCTATGACAAGTACTTCATGGAATGCAGAATCATTAGGTTTTGATGTACAAGATGCGATGTCTCCATATACTGTATATGAAATTCACAATTATAAGATTTTAGATCAAATTCCTGGACAAGGAGGAAAATATTCTGTTTGGAATTATGCTCGTCCAAAAAACATGAAAGGATTTGTAAGTGAAAATCAAGACTTATGGAAGCCTATGATGGAAAAAACAATTAAAGAAGATAAAACTGGATTAACAAATTGGGGTATTGGAGCTAAAATTTATCCAATGGGCCAAGATGAAAGTACAGTAATGACTTGGGACGGTTATAAAACTCTTGTTGATGCAATGAAAGCTTTAGATGTGTCAGATTTTACACCGCCATCAAAATCAAAAATGACTGAATATGATCCAGACGGATTTAGACTTCGCGTAATATGGGAACAAGTAATGGCAGTTCAACAATAAAACTAAAATAAAATGAAAAAATTTATAGTATTAATCTTAATGGCAACTGTTTCAATTTCTTGTACTAATAGTAATGAATCAGAAACACAAAACACTTCCAATCCAATTGGAGTTGAAATTCCTAATGACAGTACAAGAATATCTCTTTACGGAGGAGATATGAACACTACAAAACTTTGGGAAACCTATATTAAAGCACACAATGAAAAAGACCTAAAAACAATTGAAAGTATAAATGATGATGCTTTTAAAGGGTATCCACCAAATGGGGATGTAATTGATGGTTCTAAAGCTCATATTGGATTTTTAGAGGAATGGTTTAACAATAGTAGTCCGATGTGGAGAACTAAATATATGATTGCTAACGAATTTACAGATAACAAAGGTGTGTTAAATCAATGGGTAACTTCTGGCCAGGATCTAACCGACACGGTAGATGGTGAAGAAGTTACTGTTCATCATGTTCATGATGCTCTATTTGTAAATGGAAAAATAAAGATGATTTATGTATATGAGAGAGCAAAAGCTAATGAATAAACATCAACCTTATTTTTAATAACTTATAACCTCATCTATAGATGAGGTTATTTTTTTAAAATTGTATCTACTTTTCAATATAAAAAATTTATCTTCAAAGCCTATTTATCACTATTTACAACTTATAACCTATGATGCTATTCTTATCATTTTTTGGATTTACAGCTTTAGTGGCTATCATTTCCTATTTAAAAACTAGAAATATTAAGGAAACTTCTTCAGATGGATACTTTCTTGGAGGAAGGAGCTTAACTGCAGGAGTAATAGCAGGGTCTCTTTTACTTACCAATCTATCTACCGAACAAATAGTTGGTCTTAACGGATCTGCATACCAAAGTGGATTATCTGTGATGGTATGGGAAACTCTAGCCGCTATTGCAATGGTAGTGACAGCAATATTTTTATTACCAAGATATTTAAAAGGTGGATTAACAACTGTTCCTGGATTTTTAGCAAAACGTTTTGATGTTTCAACAAAAACCTTAACCTCTATTTTATTTTTATCTGGTTATGTAGTGGTATTACTTCCTGTGATTTTATATTCAGGATCATTAGCAATTAGCGGAATGTTTGACATCCCTGAATTACTAGGAGTAACACATACCCAATCTATTTGGATTTGTGTATGGGGTATCGGAATTATTGGTTCTATATATGCTGTATTTGGTGGTTTAAAAGCTGTTGCAATATCAGATTCTATCAATGCAATTGGATTATTAATAGGTGGACTGCTCATCCCAGTTTTTGGCTTATTAATGATTGGTGATGGTAGTCTTTTAGAGGGCTTTTCTGTTTTAACAACAGAAAATCCAGAGAAGTTTAAATCTATGGGTGGGCCTACAGATCCTGTGCCGTTTTATACCATATTTACAGGAATGATGTTGGTGCAATTATTTTATTGGGGAACCAACCAACAGATTATTCAAAGAGCGCTGGGAGCAAAAGATCTTAAGGAAGGACAAAAAGGATTATTACTTGCCTCATTTATAAAAATACTAG
>Ga0208678_1000343_pt1 | contig 15392 bp, 9 predicted proteins | sample Colrivmet1550B02_FD_187654 | JGI IMG/M metagenome (GOLD analysis project Ga0208678, IMG submission 187654) | Estuarine microbial communities from the Columbia River estuary - metaG 1550B-02 (SPAdes) (version 2) | ecosystem: Environmental > Aquatic > Marine > Intertidal zone > Estuary | place... | reverse complement strand
CATGATCTATACCCATGGTCCAGCGGCCGCTACGCATCCACTCGAGGACAGAGTAATCCCAGTTTTCACAGAGATCCGAGCCAATACCCAGACGGTCTATACCGATCATTTCGGCGGTTTGCATAATCATCTGACAGAACTCTGGCAAGGTGCAATCTGAGCCATTTTTTAGATGAAATGGATACATGCTAAAACCCAGCATGCCTTCAGATTCACCAATCGCACGGAGTACCTTATCGGATTTATTTCTTAGGGCAGCATGGAAAAATGTCGGGTTGGCATGGGTGATCGCGATGGGCCGCTCAGAGATTTCGATCGCTTCCAGAGTGGATTTTTCAGCACTGTGAGACATATCAATAATCATGCCCACGCGGTTCATCTCACTAATCACCTGTCGGCCAAAGCGGGTAATACCGCCGTCCTGCTCTTCGTAACAACCGGTGGCCAGCAGACTCTGGTTGTTATAGCTGAGCTGCATAATACGCACCCCCAGCTGATGCAGAATCTGCACCATTTTAACGTCGTCTTCCATGGGCGAGCAGTTTTGAAAACCAAAGATAATACCCACTTTGCCGAGGCGCTTGGCTTCTAGGATATCTGCCGCCTGATGCACCGGCATAATCAGATCGCCATGATCGAGGAAATGACGATTCCAGTGACCGATATTTTCCAGCGTTTCGCGGCTATTTTCCCAATAGGCGATGGTCACATGAATCGCATGTAATCCAGCCCGCTGAGCCTGTTCAAACAGTCCTCGATTCCAATTGACGTACTGTAAGCCGTCAATCATGAGCATATCTTTGTTCATCATTGGCTCCCGATTAATAGGGCTTGCTGTAGTTAGTTTTCACAATGGTGTAGAACTCGCGAGCTGAACTACCCTGCTCTCGCGGACCGTAACTAGAGTTCTTGCGACCGCCAAAGGGCACGTGATAATCGGTGCCTGCGGTGGGCAGGTTAACCATCACACAGCCAGACTGAGAGTGACGCTTGAAGTGGCCAGCGTGATGCAAGGAGTTAGTAATAATGCCTGAGGTCAAACCAAAGTCTGAATCGTTAGACACTTCAAGGGCCTGCTCATAGCTATCCACCTTGATCACACAGGCGATGGGACCAAACACTTCTTCGCGGTTAATGCGCATCTGGTTGGTGGTATTCACAAACAGTGCGGGAGACATAAAGAAACCGTCTGTATCCAGGTTTAAACGCTCACCACCGACCAATAGCTCTGCACCCTCATCTTTAGCGATCTGCATATAATCAAGATTCTGCTGCAGCTGACGGGCATCCACTACCGGGCCGATCTGTGAGCCCTCACCAAGGGCGTGACCCACCACCAACTTGCTCACAGCGGCGCTAAGCTTTTCAACGAATGCATCATGAATACCAGACTGAACAATAATTCTTGAAGAGGCAGTGCACTTCTGTCCGGTACCAAAATAACCACCGGCTAGGGCACAGTTAACCGCCGTATCCATATCTGCGTCGTCCAACACGACCAGTGCATTCTTACTGCCCATCTCCAACTGCACACGGGCCATATTGTCGATGGCATTGCGAGCAATATGGCGGCCCACGCCCACCGAGCCAGTAAAGGTTACGGCTTGAATATCAGGGGAGGTACAGAGGGTTTCACCCACATCGCGGCCTGAGCCCATCACTAGGTTGAACGCGCCAGCGGGCAGACCACTGCGGCTAATAATATCCGCCAGTATCCAAGCACTGGCGGGCACCAGCTCGGCGGGCTTAAGTACTACAGCATTGCCATAGGCCAGGGCCGGAGCCACTTTCCATGCTGCCACTGCCATGGGGAAATTCCACGGCGTGACTATACCGACAACGCCCAGAGCTTCACGGTGCACTTCTACATCCACGCCGGGTCGCACTGACTGCGTATTTTCGCCCATCAGGCGCAGGGCTTCGGCACCGTAGTATTGAAAGAATTGACCGGAGCGATAGACCTCACCCACGCCCTCAGCGCGGGTTTTGCCCTCTTCTCGAGCGAGAATCTCACCGATTTCGGCGCTGCGAGCAATCAGCTCTGCGCCGATAAAGTCGAGCACCTGTTTGCGCTGTTCTAAGCCGCTCTGGGACCAATCAGCAAAGGCCGCATTGGCAGCGGCAATGGCTGCAAGGCAGTCTTCTGAGGACGCTTTGGCGTAGTGGCCAACTATATCGCTGGTATCTGAGGGGTTAATATTCTCTATTGCTGCTGAGCTACCAACCCACTGTCCATTAATATAGTTCTGAAATATCTCGTGACTCATACTGACTCCCCTTTTTATAAACGATTAGCGCCTTGCGGCTCGCCAATCTTATGCTTATCCAGCTATAAATCTAATTAAAAAATACTATAGATATATAAGCTAAATTAATTTATTGTTATTCTCGTAACATTCCACTTTAAAAACCATAAAGGCATCTATATCAAACACTTAAACGTCACTCTTCGACATTTACGTACCTTTATAGTGGTAGCCAATGAAGGCAGCTTTAACCGTGCCGCAGAAAAACTCGCTCGCACCCAGCCGGCTATCACCTTAGCAGTAAAGCAGCTTGAAGGATTTATCGGCTTGAAGCTTTTGCAACGCACTACGCGCAATGTCAGCACCACTGCCGAAGGGGAGAACTTTCTGCCCATCGCGGAGCGTCTGGTGCGAGATTTTGACAGCGCAATCTATGATCTCAGGGCCACCTCTGAGCGCCGCAGCGGCCATGTGAGTATGGCTGTGGTACCCTCAGTGGCGACCAACTTGCTACCGGATATTATCAAAACCTTTGCCACTGAATTTCCCGGCATCAATCTGCACCTAGACGATGATAGTTCCCGCGGTGTGCAGCATCGGGTGGAAAGCAATGAGGTGGACTTTGGTATTGGCAGCATGTGGAACCCCAATAAGGTACTGGAGTTCACACCCTTATTTGCTGACAAGCTCGAATTGATCTGTCACCGGGATCATCCCCTGGCACAGCATAGCGGGGGCATTGAGTGGCAACAGTTGGATCAGGCGACCTTTCTCGATACAGGTGTGACCCGAGACCTGAGACCGCGCCAAGAGGGTGGCCAATCCAAGTTTGATTTTCCCAACCTCACGACGTTGATGGCCATGCTGAGATCTAATCTCGGGGTTTCGGTACTGCCCTCTCTGGCCATACCGAAACCGGCTGGCGAGCTAATCTCACGACCACTGGTGCCTTCAGAGAGCCGTGAGATCTATATTATTACCCGCAAGGACTGGATCCTATCGCCCGCCGCGGAGGCAATGATGGAAACCATTATCCGCGAGACACCTCGTCAGGTTGCCAAATATGGTTTGACACTGCTTTAACTCACAGAGCGTCGAGAAACAGGAAGGTCACTATTGACCGGCAGTATTGATAAACTCAATGCAGCTGGCGTGGGTCTTGGCACTAATCATAATACCTTCGGCGGCGCTTTTTGCCCGATTGGCATAGCGACGATTGCCCGGCATATGTGCCCCCTCCATCCCCGCCAAGCGCTGCAAAAAGTCCTCAGAGTGGTTTAACCAGCCCTCGGCATCGCCAAAACGATTAGGATCTATAGCGAGCATAAATTCACCGCCATTCGGTGGGCCGCCATCATTATTGTCATTCTTCTGTGCTTCGTAGCTAAAGTCCATACCGGTAAGGCCAGCTACTAGCAGCTCAATCATCATGGCAATAGTGGAACCCTTGTGACCCCCAAAGGGCAACAGTGCGCCGCCATCAATAATCTTCTGCGCGTCTGTGGTCTGATTGCCCTCAGCATCGACACCGGTTCCCATAGGCACAGGATGTCCATCACGGGCAGCGATCATTACTTCACCACGGGCCATAGAAGCAGAGGCCTGATCAAACACCAGTGGCGGCTTGTCACCACGGGGCCAGCCAAAGCACATGGGGTTGGTGCCAAAGAGTGGCGTCTTGGCACCAGCGGGCACCACGGCGGGCTTGTAGGTGGTAAAGGCCATAGCCACTAGTCCAGCTTCGGCAATCGGCTCAACCTCAACCCAGAGCGAGGCAAAGTGATGTACATTGACCAGGGCCATTGCCGCAATGCCATTCTCTCGGGCGGCTTCGATTAGGGCTGCACGACCTTTTTCCAGAGCCAGTGGCGCGTAACCATGATCGCCGTCGACCTTGACCACTGCGGGAGAGATGCGCGTAACAGTTGGGTTGGCATTGCCATTGACCTTGCCGCTGCGCAGAGATGCTATATAACCGGGCATACGGAATAAACCGTGGGAGGCGCTGCCGTCCCGTTCGGCTGAGGCGATGGTGCGCCCCAGGGCTTCGGCGTTGTCAGTGTTGCAGCCATTGGCGATTAGACATTGCTCGACGAGCTGCTGAATTTCTGCTTCAGATAAGGTTAAGTCGGTCATAAGGTTCTCTCGGTATAAATTATTATTTTATTGGGTATCGGTCTAACACTGGACCCAGAGCCTCTTTAAGCGGATTGAGGCTAGACTCAAAGTGCTTCCACTGCTCTAGGCCACTAGTGTAGATAGGCTGTCTGACCTGCTCCGCACTGGGAGTGCGCACAGAGCGCTCATTCTTATGGAAGTTGATGCAGGCTTCTTCAAACGGCAGTCCACAATAATCAAGAATGCGACGCACCTGAGTCTCCAGATCAGCTACCACTTCTTCATACTGCACAGACAGAACTTTGCCGGGCAAAACCCTATCCCAGTGATCCATCAAATCTACATAGTTGCGGTAGTAGGTGCCCACCTCATGTAAACCATAGGTAAACTCCTGCCCTTCAAAAAACAGCTGTTTAAACCCACTAAAACAGCAAGCCATCGGATGACGACGTGCATCTATAATTTTGGCATTGGGCAAAATCATCTGAATTAGGCCAATATCACGGAAGTTATTGGGCATCTTATCGATAAAGTAAGGCGCCCCCTCGCGATGTATCTGGGTTTCATCTATATAGGTCTGCCCAAGCTTTGCAGCAATTTCCGGCGTTAATTGCTCTAGTATCTGAGGGTATCTCGGCTCTTCAAATACAGTACGACGGCCATTTAAGCGATGGGCAATCGCGGGAATATTGTTTAACTCCAGGGTTCCATCAACCTGGGAGTGGGACGCTAGAATCTGTTCCAGCAATGTGGAGCCCGCCCTGGGCAGGCCAACAATAAAGATAGGGTCAGGAGCAGCGCAGCCAGATTGACCGAATCTTGCAAATAGCTCGGCAGTACAAAACTTCTGTTGCAGAGACATTTTGTAGCTCATACGCTCGCCATCGTACTGCACATCTTGCTTCTTTAGATGGTTGCCCTGAACATAATAGTCACTAGCTGCAGCATAATCTTTTGCATCTTCCATAGCCTTGCCCAGGGCAAAGCTAAGATGAATTCTATCGTCTAACCCAGTGGAATCTGATTGCTGATGCTCACGCATCAAATCTATTTCTGCATCTTCAAACCCGTAGGTCTTAAGATTAGCCAGACTCCAAAAAGCATCACCAAAATCCGGTTTGGCTCTATAGACAGCGCGATAGGCCTCAACCGCCTCATCAATTCTGCCAATGGTTTTTAAGGTATGTCCGCGCAGTAAGTGAGAAGGAGCCGCACTGGGGTCTGCGGCGATAAACTCATCATAAAGGGCCAAGGCCTCTTCAAATCGCCCTACGGCAACACATTGGTTGGCATAGGAAAAACGGTATTTACTATTCTCTGGATCGGCATCCAGCAGGACCTGCGCCTGCTCCATACAGAGCTCAAATTTCTGCCTCTTGTACAGTACGTTCATATAATCAAAGCGTACTAGCTGATTCTCTGGCTCATAGACCAACGCACTTTCAAGAATAAACTCGGCATCATCAAGCACATGGGTTTTTACACCCAGGTCAGCTAGCAGACGCATACCCTCAATATGTTTGGGATGTTGCTGCAAAAAGCTTCGGCACAGCTGCTCCGCTTTTGACAGCTTGCCCTCTTCCATCATATTTCTAACGCCCAAAAGCTCTGGCGGCAGCGCGGCTAAGCGCTGAAACTTATCTTCAAAAAAATCATAGGCTTTTTGGTCAACTGGCAGATCAGTCAATGTCATTAACATCTGCCAGCTGGCAATTAGACTCCCATTGTGGATGACCGCCTGCTGGAAAGACGCTCGCGCATCGGCTATTTCACCCTGGGCCATAAGAATATGGCCTCGCTCTTGCCAAGCCCGACCATAGGTTGGCTCGATCTCAATAAGTTTTTGCAACGAGCTCAGCGCACTCTGGTAGTTTTCACTAAACCTCTGAGCCACAGCAGTAAAGTAAAGAGCCTCTGAGTGATTGGGATAATCACTCAGCAAACGCTCCATACAGCTCTGAGCACCACTGAATTCACCTGTCTGGATAAGCGCTCTACCTTTTGATAAAAGTTCTGCTACCGCCTCTACTGAAAGCTTTGTTGAGTCATTACTATAATCAGTTGGATTACTGCCAGACATATAATTTTCCATTACCTAAGGAGTATTTAAATTTACCACAGCCAATTCTTAAAGCCTTATATTTAATACAAGCCTTACATTTAATACAAGAAAGGCGAGCCTAAGCTCGCCTTTCTCTTTACTTCGACTTAACGAATATTAACTAATAGTCACTTCTAACCATTAATTAAAATCGTAGTTGAATCGCATACCAATTGTACGAGGACGGTTGGTAGTGGTTCTCTCCAAGAAGTCCTGACGGTTGATATGCAGTTGAGCACGCTCATCAGTCAAATTGCTGACATACATCTCAACACCCCAACCTGCGTCAGTAGTTACACCAGCTGAAGCGTCCATAATGACATAGCTGTCCTGCATGGTATTTGGCTCAGTAGGCGTATCAACAATTGAGTTGAGTGCTTTGTCTGAGTACTTACCACCTAGCTGCCAGTAAGCTTCCATTCCGCCAGCCATATCCCAGCTGTAACGTGCACGGAGATTTCCCTGGAACTCAGGAGTTAATGGCAGAGGGCGGCCTTCGTCCTGTACAACAAAAGAGAAACCTGGGTCTACACGTACCAGTTCAGTCTCGTTGTAAGACATTGCACCAAAAATGGTCAGGTTATCACTGGCAGCCCAGACCATATCCATTTCAATACCAGTGATTTCCGCGTCGCCGCCGTTATCTACGATAGTAAAGATAGAGATGTTCTGCGAGTCAAATTGAGATACCTGAATATCTTTCCAATCGATACGATATACAGCACCGTTCAAACGCATATCGCCATCCATCATGGTCATTTTCCAACCCAGCTCAAGGTTCTCGAGGGTGTCAGAATCAAACTTGTATGGCAGACAGTAGCCTGGGAAACCGTTGCTAGGATTGGCCGCAACATCAACACAGTCAGTACCGTCGTAGGTACCCTTCTGCGCTGCGCCACGGTTGAATCCAGGTGGACGGTAACCTTCAGAGGAAGTCACATACATTAGTAGGTCTTCATTAGGCGTCCAAGTCACAGTGAACTTAGTGATAGTATCAGTGGTGCTGATTGGTTGCAGCACATTAAACTTCTGCGCGTAATCTCGACCACCAGTTACATTTGGAATCACGTCATTAGTGGGGTCATTATCATCTGTAAACAGAGGACGGTTGCCATAACGCCATGCACCATAACCGGTGAAGCCATACTCCAGATCGTAGTAACGAGCCGAGGCGGCAACAGTTAATGTTTCGCTGATGTCATAGGAAAGCTCGCCAAATACTGCTATCTGCTCCTCATTACGATGGTTATCGTTACGGAACTGAGTAGCTGGGCTAACCAAACCACGGGCATTAGCATCTGCATCATCCAATGAAGAGTTCAGGTTGATGTCGATTGGTGTAAAGCCGGCTTCTGCTGGCCCTAAATAGTTGAAGTTACCGATATGAAGAATTTCAGCATCTTCGTAGAAAACACCACCAGTAAAGCGCAAAGAGGCGTCCGGATCAGTAGATACACGGAATTCGTGAGTCATACGAGTATTTTCATTTTCTGCATTGAAGTTATTGGCAGGGTTGCCACATTCGATCACACCAGTATTGCCACTGAGAGTTGGATCCCAGCTATAGTTAGCCTGACCAATATCTAACCCATGATAGTAAGGGCCAGTCAAATACTCACACTGGTACCCTGGAATAAAAGCACCGATATTGGAATAACCGGTGTAGTCCAAGCGCTGTGATACTTCACGATCTAAGTAAGCACCGGTGTACACAAGGTCAAGAGCGCCAGCACGACCCTCTAAGGTCCAGGCAAACTGAGTAAATTCATCTTCGAGAGAATCTTCAGTAAAACGTGCTACCTTGAGATCGCCCAGAGATTCGTCGTAGTCAAAAACACCCTGAGTCTTTAGAGACTGCTGGGTGAACTGAATCAGAGCTGACCAGTCATCATTGATCAGGTACTTAGCACCTAAACGCATACCTTGGTACGACACATCGTTAAAGTCATCTTCAACTAAACCTGAGCTTGTTGCGGTGGTGTAGTTAACCGGAATAGTCACACCACCCTCGCCCACTACAGTGCCATTACCAAAGATATGACCTTCAGCAAAGTCAACTGAGTTCCCCGGGTAAGCTGGGTTTAAAGCCGGATTCGCAGTGAATGTGCCTTCGACATTATCGATGTAACCGCCCTTGTTATCGGTGTACACCGCAGCACGAACCGCAAGCTTACCTTCGATAAGAGGGATATTGATCATAGCTTCAACTTTGTTGCTATCCTCACCACCAGCGGTAGATGAGTACCCAGCTGACAGGCTTGCAGCGAACTCGTCGATAACAGGCTTATTAGTAATCAATCGCACTGTACCTGCCTGCGAACTTGCACCGTACAGAGTGCCCTGGGGTCCAGGAAGAACCTCTATTCGCTCCATATCAGTAATGTAAACATCGAGGTTACGGCCACCAGCTGTTACTGGCTGTTCATCCAGATAGAGCGCTACGTTGGGCGCAGAACCCTGTGATTCCGCAACAGAAATGTTGATCGCATCAACAGCTGCACCACGGATGTAGATTTCGTTTTGCCCCGGCCCACGGCCGCCTGCATTTACGCTAGGAAGATATTTAACATAGTCTTCAAAACTTGTAACATTTTGCTCTTCCAATGTCTCTTCAGTCATCGCCTGAACAGCAATTGGAATGTCCTGCATGCTGGCGGACTTTTTGGTTGCAGTTACTACAATTTCTTCTAGCATACCCTCTGCGGTAACAAGACCCGCAGTACTAGCGGCAATGGTGGCAGTCATAACCGCTACAACAGCGCGGTTTACTTTAGTTTTATGGAACATATGGTACTCCCCAAAAAAATGAATTTTTTTTTTACTCACTTCCAAAAAAATTGGAATTGCGCATTTTTTTCAAACAACTCCCTGATGCGCTCCCTGGTTAAAGAGAGAGACATCATTTTAAAAAAACCAATTCCATTTAGATTAATTTTGACCACTAAGCTCTAAGGCTTAGATTTTTTTAGACAGGCCGCAGCCTTTGCCATACACGTGTTACACATTTACGGCGGCATGATATCACAGCTAATTAGCAAAATCAGAGGCCCCAGCCGCTTCGCCAACACCAAAACAGGCTTTTATAACAGTTGGCAGGGAGACAATTTGGTTATTGAGACCTTGAGCAGAAAAATAGAATTAATCAACCAACTGAATTTTTTCAGCACTCAGTAAAATTCTTTTACTTTTATAAAGTGACCCCAAAGCCTGCTTATATTTTTTCTTAGATACCTTAAAGGCACGGTATATCTCGTCTGGCTGGCTTTTGTCCGTCAGCGTTGAGACGCCATCGGATGCTCGTAAACGTTCAATAATTTGCTCACCCAGATCATGATCGCCCTGTAGAGTGCCCTGAGAAATCACCAAATCAATCTTGCCATCGCTGCGAATACTCTTAATAAAGCCTGGCAATCGCTCACCGACCTTAAGTGGTCTAAATGCGTCATCACGAAAAATAAGCCCTAAATACTGGTCATTTATCACCGCTTTGTAGCCTAGATCTGTACGTCCAGCAATTAACAGATCGACCGCCTGACGGGGCTTGACCCATACCGATTCCTCAGCCAAATAGTCTTGCAGTCGGGTCGAGGCGGCAATGCGATCGCTATCCTGATCGTGAAACGCATAAACCACATAGGAATAACCGACTTCCATAGGCTTAAGTTGCTCACTGTAAGGCACCAACAGATCTTTGGGCAGCCCCCAATCCATAAAGGCACCGGCATTATTGATATCGATAACCTTGAGCATTTCACAGCGCCCTACTTCGACCCTGGGTTTTTCGGTTGTGGCAATTAACAGATCTTCGGAATCAAAATAGAGAAACACATCAATCCAGTCACCGACCTCGCAATCCTCTGGCACATAACGCTGGGGAAGCAAAATACTATCTAGCTCACCGCCATCCAGATAGACACCAAAGTCGACTTCTTTAATCACTTCTAATTTATTAAACCTGCCAACCTGTGCCATTTTATTTACCGCGCTTTGATTATTAAAAACCCGACTGACTTAATATCAATATTGTTTGAAGACAGTGAGTGTAAATAGAGGGCGGCAGTATACAGCAGTTGAGGTAACCTCGGCATTTAAGATTAGGTACTCTTAACCATTACCGCCCTCTTGCTCTAACTGAATAATATCTGAGCACTAAACCTTTGCCACCCCTCTAATGAAGGCTGTGCAGAGAGCGTTAGCTGAATATAATCAATAATGTCACTGACGATTACAAAGGTTTCGATTTGGAGCTCGAAAACATCGACAGTGAAATATTCTTCGATATCCACCGATAGTGATTTTTTAAACATAAAAATTTTTTCGGTCAACAAAGTAAAAATTTAAACTAATATTAGATTCAATTCGGCATGACTAAAATAAGTAGCAATACAATGCTCGCAGGTTTACCGCCATGCTAAGCTCATGGTAAAAATGCGGTGACCACAGTCAACAAGCTGTGTATCAAGAGCCAAAGAATTGTATCTCAGTACTCACCCCGCTTATTAATTCGCTAGTAGTTATTAATTCGGCGTCAACGAGGACACTATGCAAAACATCACAGCTAACGGCTTCAACAATGTCTGGATTTTAACCTTTAGCAATGCCCTGGCAGCGTCGATTATGGCACTGATGATTCTGGTGGGCAGTCTCGTAGGCAGTGACTTAGCACCGGCGCCAGAATGGGCGACTCTGCCACTGGCACTAACCATTTGCGGCACCGCCGCGGGCATTGTGCCAGCCACCAGAGCGATGCAGCGTTTAGGCCGAAAAACTGGACTCTGGGCTTTTATGGGACTCGGCATGATCGCCTGCGCAATGGCAAGTATAGCCCTGGAACAACGCAGCTTTGGCCTGTTTTGCTTGGCCGCGGTACTGTTGGGCACTACCAATTCAGCGCTGCAACAGGTACGTTTTGCCGCTATGGAATCTGTAGCACCGGAGTCTGGTGCCAGTGCGGCATCAATAGTGATGCTCGGAGGGATTCTGGCGGCTTTTGTTGGCCCAGAGCTGGCGGTGCTGGGCGCCCATATCACTGCAGTTGACTACCAGGGCTCATTCTGGCTCGGCGCCCTATCGATTATCTGTGGCGCGCTGCTGCTGAGCGCCTACCAGCCGGCCCAGATTGAAACTATTAGCAAGCCCGTCGCCGCGGGCTCATTGCGGACTATTCTGCGAGGCCGTGGATTTGTTCTCGCGGTGGCCAGTGGCGCTGTAGCCTTTGTGGTGATGTCCTTTGTGATGACCGGCACACCCATCAGCATGCATCATACCTACGGTCATTCTCTGGTGGATACCAAATGGGTGATTCAAAGTCATATTGCGGCGATGTTCCTGCCGTCATTAATAGCACCGTTACTTTTTAAATGGCTCGGCACAAGGGGCTTGATGACAGCGGGTCTCGGCTGTTACGGAACCACAATCGGCATTGGCTACTACGATATCAGCGTCAATGGTTTCTGGTTGCAACTGGTGCTGCTGGGCGTAGGTTGGAATTTTCTGTTTGTCGCAGGCACTGCCCTGCTGCCCACCAGCTATAGAGAGTCAGATCGCTTTAAGGCTCAAGCATTTAATGACTCGACGGTGTTTTCGCTGCAGGCGTTGGCGTCATTATCGGCAGGATGGGCGCTGAACTTAATTAGCTGGCAGCAGATGTTATTGCTGTGCGCTATCCCCATCAGCTTGATGCTGTTGGCACTGGCCTGGGACCTCACAAGATCCGCCAAAGCCAGCTAAGCGGAATATTAACCGCGATAGACACAACCGCTGGTGCAAGTCTCTTTAATAGTGATGCAGCTAAGCAGTGGTAACACAGGTTTGAGATGTTGCCAAATCCAGATCGCGAGATTTTCACTGGTGGGATTTTCCAGCCCGTCAATATCATTGAGGTAATGGTGGTCGAGCTGATCATAGATCGGCGCAAAGGCCGCTTTTATATCACCAAAGTCCATAATCCAGCCGGATTGCTCTCCTACAGGACCTTCAACAGCCACTGTTACAAGAAAAGAATGGCCGTGTAAGCGCGAGCATTTATGTCCTTCGGGAACATTCGGCAAGCGGTGAGCTGCCTCGATACTAAACTCTTTGTAAATCTGCATTTTTGTGCTTTCGATTGGCCTATATTGAGGCGTATCTTAGGGCCGTCGAAGAGATATGTATATAGCGATAGAAAAGGTTTGACAGCCCATCCCAATTCGGTAGAATGCGCCCCTCATTCAGTGGGTGGTTAGCTCAGCTGGTAGAGCATCGCCCTTACAAGGCGAGGGTCACAGGTTCAATCCCTGTACCACCCACCAAGTTTTGAAAGTTTATGCGGACCGGTAGTTCAGCTGGTTAGAATGCCGGCCTGTCACGCCGGAGGTCGCGGGTTCGAGTCCCGTCCGGTCCGCCACTAAAATAGAAAAGGCTGCTTCGAAAGAAGCGGCCTTTTTTATTGCCTGGGGGGAAGTGGCGACCACCATTTTTGTCATTCCGACAGCGCGCAGTAACGAGGGATCTTTAGATCTCTCACATTCGTTCGAGATGACAGCGGTGAGGTTTAGGATAACTGCGGTGAGGTTTAGGATAACTGCGGTGAAGTTCAGGATGGCAGCTATAGCGTTCAAGACGAGGATTGTGACGTTAGAGATGATAGCGGTAAATATCGAAATGGCAGCTGACTAACCAATCCGTTAATATCTTTCCCAGACCCGCAACCATAACAACAAAACGGACTCTTCCTATGTCAGTAAAATTTGACCACCAATTCAATGCCTCTGCAGACCAACTATGGGCCATAGTCGGCACGCCAGATCGAGTCGATTGGGTTCCTGGCGCTGCCAGCTGTACATTTGACGGTGAAGTGCGCTCACTGTCTCTGCCTGGCGCCGGTGATATCAAAGAAAGAATCTTGAGCCGTGATCCTGAACAGCGAACTATGGAATATTCCTGCTTTGAAACCCCTGCCCCACTGGAGTCTCATCATGCCAGCATGCGGATCATAGCCAATGCAGATGGCTGCCGATTGATTTGGGAAACCGCCGTTACACCAGTAGCGTTTGAGACTTTTATTCGCAGCAGTATGGAGGGCTGTTTACAGAGAATCAGTGAGATTTTGAGCGCCTAGAACCGTGAAATCGACCTCATCTGTCATCCTGAGCGTAGCCGAATGACCTCGACCAGTCGGCAGGAGATCCTTCGACTACGCTCAGGATGACATAATAAGGTGCTCAAAATGTCAGAGTAAGATTTTTGATATCTCAAGAATTGAGGCAGCAGAAAAAACGCTGTAGCGCGATCCCTAAGACGCCAAACTACGCTCACGCAATTTACCAATCTCATCGCGAACCTGAGCCGCCTCTTCAAACTCCAGATTACGCGCATGTTGATACATTTTCTCATCCAACCGCTTGAGCTCTTTGGCGATATCCCGAATCGCCACCGGTGGCTCATCAAGATCATAGCGCCCAAGACCCTCAGCAACCTTCTTGCCGCGCTTGGTTTTACCCTGCCCGGCATAAGCCCCTTCCATAATATCCGTAACCGATTTGGTAATACCTACAGGGGTTAGACCATTAAGTCTATTGTGCTCAACCTGCTTGGCCCTGCGACGTTCAGTTTCATCGATAGCACGACGCATGGAGCCGGTGATCTTATCGGCATAGAGTATAGCTTTGCCGCGCACATGGCGGGCGGAGCGACCAATGGTCTGGATCAGCGAGGTATCAGAACGCAAAAAGCCTTCTTTATCGGCGTCAAAGATCGCCACCAGAGACACCTCTGGCATATCCAACCCTTCTCGCAGCAGGTTGATACCCACCAATACATCGAATTCACCAAGCCGCAGATCGCGGATAATTTCGACTCGTTCGACTGTGTCTATATCTGAGTGCAAATAGCGCACACGAACGCTATGTTCGGCGAGATAATCAGTGAGATCTTCTGCCATGCGCTTGGTCAGCACCGTAATCAAGATGCGCTCGTTAGCGGCGGCGCAGCGTTTAATCTCAGAGAGCACATCATCTACCTGATTAAGCGCGGGGCGCACTTCGATTTCTGGATCCAGCAATCCAGTAGGCCGCACCACTTGCTCAACCACCTGCCCCTCATTAGCCGCTTCATATTTGCTCGGTGTCGCCGAGACAAAAATCATCTGTGGCGCCAAGCCCTCCCACTCATCAAAGCGCAGGGGCCGATTATCCAGCGCTGAGGGCAGTCTAAAACCGTATTCCACCAGAGTCTCTTTGCGCGAGCGATCGCCTTTATACATACCACCGATCTGCGGCACGGTGACGTGGGATTCATCGATTACTAGCAGTGCATCATCAGGCAGATAATCAAATAAGGTTGGTGGTGGATCCCCTGGCGGGCGGCCAGACAGATAGCGAGAATAGTTTTCAATACCATTGCAGTAACCCAGCTCTCGCATCATTTCACTGTCGTAACGCACACGCTCACCAAGGCGCTGGGCTTCAACCAGCTTGTCCACGGAGCGCAGCTGAGTGAGACGCTCATCCAGTTCGAGCATAATTTTATCGGCGGCTTCAACAACCGTGTGCCGCGGCGTCACATAATGTGACTTAGGATAGATGGTATAGCGCGGGACTTTGCGCAGTACTTCACCGGTCAGCGGATCGAACAGGGTAAGGTTTTCCACCTCATCATCAAACAGCTCGATACGCAGCGCTTCATAATCTGAGTCAGCCGGATAGACATCGATAACATCGCCGCGAACACGATATGAGGAGCGATCGAAGTCAATGTCATTGCGCTTATATTGCAGCTCTGCGAGCCGCCGAAGAATATCGCGCTGATCAATTTTCTCTCCTCGAGAAAGGTGCAACAACATCTTCATATACGATTTGGGATCACCTAGACCGTAGATAGCTGAAACGGTAGCGATAACGATCACATCTCGACGCTCCATCAGCGCCTTAGTGGCAGACAGACGCATC
>Ga0208678_1000315_pt1 | contig 16025 bp, 10 predicted proteins | sample Colrivmet1550B02_FD_187654 | JGI IMG/M metagenome (GOLD analysis project Ga0208678, IMG submission 187654) | Estuarine microbial communities from the Columbia River estuary - metaG 1550B-02 (SPAdes) (version 2) | ecosystem: Environmental > Aquatic > Marine > Intertidal zone > Estuary | place... | reverse complement strand
CGAGCTGATTGTTCTCTGTTGTCATCTGCAATTGCCATGAAACAGGGTAGACCCGCTGTTCACCCTGATCGTCCAGCGCCGAAACAACTGTGCTGTAGCTAAGATCGCCAGTCAGCATCGGGCGCTCGACACTGCCGAAAAAATGCAGCTCTCCGCTCAATGCGGCATCATTGGAGTCCCAACCCAGCGAGGCAAACAGTTTTGTCGGCAACTGTTCTGCCCTCAGCCAAACATCAAGGACGGGAGGCCTCTTTGCCACTGCAGGGATGTAACTGCCCGACAGGGTGAGCACCTGCTGCCCAAAAGCGCTCAACTCTAACTTTTTTAGGGTGCTTTTCTGCTTACTCGCGGCCAGTTCGGCAACCATGGCAAACGGAATATCCTGATACTGACCATCAATGTTTATCGTGCCATCCACTCGAGGCTTTTTAAGATGACCTGTGATCTTGATATCGCCCGTGGCCAGCGCCGCAAGATTGTCAGGCATTGACACCCCTGCAGCCCCCAGCAGTGACAAAGAAAAAGTGTTTAACTTTAGTGCTAAGTCCGCCTGTAATGTCGGCAGGCTGATTGTACCCGTTGCAGACGCGGCACCCTTACCCGTATCAAGCTGAAGATGCTCTATCTGTAATCGCTCACCTTTTTTGGTCAGCGCCGCGGCCACCTGAAATCCGTAGTCGTCAAAATCGCCCTGCAGGGATAATCGTATTTGGCCTTCAGGATTCTTTATGGCACCGCTTATCTGTGCCTCAAGATGGTTTATTTTTCCACTCAACTCTGGGGGAATGGGTAATTCGAAAGGTCGTAAACTCTCCAGTTGAATATTTTTCGCCCGCAGCGAGAGCGCCGATGTATTGCCCTGCAGGGCGATTTTGCCGCTGGCCTCAAACTGCGCGTCGCCATAGCCGACCGAAAGGGTTTTAAAGAATAGTTCTCGGGCACTGAGCGAACCATCGAGATCAACCGCCAAGGGTTGACTATCGTAAGCGCTCTGGGCTCGCAATTGACCAACCACCAGCGGCTGTTCTAGGGTGCCTGACAGGGTAAGCTGCGCGCTAACGTCGCCACTGTTTAACGGCAGATTGAAGGGTGATAGCGCATCAAGGGGAAACTGCTGCAGGGCAAGCGCAAAATCTAACTGTCCGTTGCGCCATGCACCATTCACACTCTGAGGCAGGCTATTATCGACAACTACGTTAATCTTATTTAGCGCCAGCGTCTTTAAATCATGGGCAATCACGACCTCACCGGTCACAGCAAGATTGTGACGACTTATCGGCAAGGTCAGCTGGTCAATGTTGATCGAAATCTGAGCCTCACCTGCGGGGTCTTGATTGAGAGTCACGTCAAGGACAAAACCCGCATCAATCACTTGCTGGCTCGGCAGATGCAACCACTGCCCAACGGGTCCCTCGGCACGCTCTTGCAAATGACCTTTGAGTAACACTTTGTTGGCGCTCTGCGCTGTGCTGTGCAGCGACAGGCTGCTGATCTGACCTTCGCCGCCAGTGCTAGCGAGGGCGAGAAGATCCAAATTTACCTGCAGTGGTTGATCGTGGCGCCAATGCAGATCTCCGGAGAGACGCAAGTCCGGCAACGGAGGCTCTAGGTTATCATCAAGAAAATCGGCGAGACTGATTTTCTCGAGAGCGACTTTTTGAAACTCAATCGCCAACAGGGGCATTTGCATAGCCTCTGAGTCATTCTCGCTATCAGCCTCGCGGTTATTATCTACCTTGAATAACGACAACTCACGGGCCTGAAATTCATTAATTAATAGATTCTTCGACCACAGCTCGCGGGGCTGCCAACGCAACTGAAAATCGTTCAAGGTCAACCAACTGGCGCCATTGTGCTCAATCAGCAGTCGCTCGCCAGCCCATTCCCCTAGGCTGGGTGAGCGGAGGTTATCCAACCTGACATGCCACTCACCACGACCATTGACCTGCTCTATCGCAAACTGACTTAAACCGATGCGACCGGTTTCAGTAGTCAGCACCAACACCCCAGTGAACACTGTCGTCACAACACTGGTGGCCACTACCGCGCTGACAATTCGCAACCCTGCATAAATAACCGAGCGGAGGCGCAGCATTAGAACGACTGCCCGATGCTGATGTAAATTTGAAAATCATCGTCAATGGCGGGACGCTGGTTAAGCGGCACCGCAATATCAAAGCGAATCGGCGCGAAACTGGTGTAATAGCGAACACCCACGCCCGCGCCCCAGAATAAATCCTCATCCAGTTGCGGCGCAGAATCTGTAAAGGCCGAACCGCCATCAAGAAACACGACGCCCCCCCAACTACTGCCCCAATGCAGGCGAGCCTCAAGGGACACTTCACTAAATGAGAGTCCCCCATCGGGATTGCCATCTGTTAACGGACCCAGCGTTTGAAAGGCATAACCCCGCACAGAGCCACCGCCGCCCGAATAAAAGCGCACGTTGGCCGGCACTTGATCGCGCGGCACACCGGTGATCGAACCAAGCGCGGCGCGCGCGGCAAGGGTCGGCTGCCATGCAACAGCATCAAAGGTGTGATAACCACTGAGGGCAAGCGTCGACTGAATAAATTGAGTATCGGCATTGTACAAGTCCCGATAGGGACGCACGCGAGCCGAGGCAACCCACCCATACTGCGGGTCAAGAGGATCGTCGCGCTTGTCATATTCGAGACTGAGCGGGAATGACAACAGTGCGTAGGTGTCGCTCTGATTGTCTTCATCCACCTGCGAGAATGCCATCTCTACTCCAACAATGCCTCGCAAATGAGTGGCCAAGGGGCGTGTTAGTTCCGCACCCACCGTAATAAGCTTGGAAGCAAAAGCATCGGTTTCCAGACGTTGCAACGTCGACGACAAGGTCAGCAACTGGTTGCTATTGCGAAAATAAGGGCGCGTTAAATTAGCCGCGACGGTCTGCTGATGACTGTTGAGAAGGGTGTCAACGGTCAACTTTTCAGCACGCCCCATCAAGTTGCGATGCTCCCAGCCAACAGAAAGTCCCACCCCCTCATCGCCCTGAAATCCGCCACCGGCACTCAGGGTGCGATGAAAACGCTCGGTCACGGTGACCTGCACGGGCACCGCGCCAGCAACGGGCTCGGCCGTTTGAAGATCAGCCCGTATCAGCAAGTTACTCTGCATTAAAAGCAGTTGCCCGCGGTCCATAGCTGCGGCTTTAAAACAATCGCCAGAGCTAAATGGCAAGCGCTGGCGCAAATAACCTTCGTCAACCGACTGCAATCCAACAAAGCTTATCTCGCCGAACACAACCTGCGGGCTGTCTGCAATCGACAGGGTCAGTTCGGCGGAATGATTTTCATGCAGTACTTTTGCGTTGTAGTCAGCTTTTACGCGATAGAGACAAAAATTCTCCGCGACTGCGTCACCGACAGTTTTTACCGCACTCAGAACAGCCTCAGCGCGCAGCGGGTCACCTTCAGCAATGCCCAGACTGCTGTGATCGAGCACAACGCCATCCGGCAATTTCAGCGACAGTTTTGTGATGCGATAGAGTGGCCCGGGATCGACGGAGTAAACCATTTTTTGATCAATGGTGCTCGACCGCACATCTGCCCCATAGTATCCCTCAGCACGCAAACGCTCGCGCAGCAACTGCCGCTCATAGCGGGCGATCTTAATCGGACTGCGGTATTGCTGGAGCTGGCGATTCGTTTGCCTCTGCTGAATAAGCTCCTCGCGCAGCAAGGCGCGCAGCTTTTTCTGCCCCTTCAGGGAAATCTTAAAATTATCACTTTGGCCAAAAAAAGGAATAAGCGCACTATCCAGCGCATAGCTGCTGAAAGACCAGAGCCACCCGACGAGGATTAAGAAAAAAACACTCCTATTACGCATATGATTAACAAGTGAGGGATAGTTGATAAGCGGTGGCCAACTGGTGAAATAGCCTTTCGAAAGTAGCCTTTTGGGAATGGCGATAAAGTCGTTTTAAAGCTTCATCGTCTGTTGTCAGTATAGACGTATTTGAAGTCCCATTGAGGATCGGGAACCAGTTTATTTTTTAGCGAAATCTGCACTTAAAAATCACAGGCCAGAACCACTCGGGCACTGACCTGTGTACTGATCATTGTTCGTCGTTTACGGGCTGGGAATGTATAAATAATCGTAGCCAAACCAAATAAACAAACTACACAGCACCAATGTAATAAGCATCACTGGCGTCCCTTTACGCAGCCACAGCCCCGGCGTAATCGCCATAGCGGGATTGCCCGTTTCTTTGGCCAGTCGCTCTGAAATGGTCACAATGTAGACGTTCTCGGTAGAACCAATATGCGTACCGTTGCCGCCCATACCCACGCCCATCGCCAAGGCCCACCACAAGACACTGACATTGACACCATCCATCTGCAGTCCAGACAACACCGGAATCATCGCAGCCGTGAAGGGTATATTATCAATCAGTGCCGAGAGAATGGCTGCAATCCACATCAGCTGCAGCGCCGCCAGTTTGGGATTGCCATCAATAATGTCATGGAACTGTTCACCCACCACTTTTAGCAATCCAGAATGCTCAACACCCCCAATCACAATAAACAGAGAGATAAAGAAAATCAGCAGAGGGGTTTCTAAATACTGGGTCACCGCCTCCAGCTCGATAGTTCGCGACATAAAGACTAACAGTGTCAAACAGGCTGCAGCAACCAACCAGGGTTCCCAGCCAATTAAGTGATGAACAACTAACAGGACAATCATCACCGCCATCACAAATAACGACTTGTACCACAGGCGTTTATTTTTGTACTCAACCACATAATCGAAACGATGCTGCGCTTTGACGCTGAGCTCTTTTTTAAATAAAAACTCCATACTCAGCAAAATGCCCATCCATGCCAACAGTACTGGTGGCCCCATGTGGATAATAAACGTATTGAAATCAATGCCTGCCGCAGAGCCAATCATCAGGTTTGGTGGGTCGCCGACCAGTGTGGCGACGCCTCCCGTGTCGGACAACAGCGCTGCCGCCAGCAGATAGGGAACTGGCGAAATCGTCATAGAACGGCAAATCATAATTATCAGCGGCCCGAAAATAATCACCGTTGTGACGTTATCAATGAGCAGCGAAATCGCCGTCACCGCTGTACCTAAGAGCAGCAACATGCGAATTTGCGAGCCGCCACTCAGGCGCGCTAAGTACTGAGCGAGGTGCTCAAAACCACCCGTACTAATCATAATGGAGACAATCACCATCATAATGGCCAGAAGAAAAACCACGTTCCAGTCGATGGCTTCAAGGGCCAACTCTGGCGAGTAAAAGCCATATAGCTGTCCGGCAATAATAATTGCACCGGCACCAGCCATCGCAAACTTGGCCCGCTCGATACCATGGAAATGTTCGGTAAAAATACCTAAAAATGTCAGGCACAAAATCGCGCCCGAAACAATCATAGGCGTTGTCAGTTCGATCATTTGAAATGTCCTAATGTATGTTCAATCGCTAATTCAGTTAGCGCTAAACCTGAGGTTATAAAAGAGGGTTGGTATGGCAGTACACTTTAGTTTTGGGTCGCCCAAAAACAGCTTGCGACGTGACAAAAGTAAAGTGCTGGAAGCATAGATGAGGATGGCAGAAACAGATTGATCCAGATCAATGCGGCCAAAAAAGCGTGAAAAATACCTCTTAATAATCGTCTCGATAACTCATCCATGCCGGGCAAGACACGCCTCGCAAGTGTTGCTGAAATTAGTTAGCTTCCTTATAATAATGTCGCACTCTAATTTATAAATTCTCTGCTCGACTCTACCGAGCAAAAGGCTCAGCGGACCCAAAAAATAATGCCCAAATCAAGCACGGATACTCTCGGCTTTGTTATTCATGATGTTGCTCGCATGTTGCGCTGGGAGTTTGATCGGCGCGCGCAGTGCGTCAATATGACGCGCTCGCAGTGGTCAGTGTTAGCACTTTTGCTGCGCGAGGATGGCGCTCAGCAGAAAGAGTTAGCCGCCATGATTGATGTCACGGCCATTACCATGACAGGGTTATTGGATCGAATGGAACGGGATGGTTGGGTCGTGCGCAAAAAAGATCCAGAGGATCGCCGCGCTAAAAGAGTATTTCTGACCGAAAAAGTGCAACCGGTGATGGTTGAAATTAAAGCCATCGCAAAGCAAGTCAGAGATCTGCTCTGGTTGGCCTGTCAAAGGCCGAGCAGGATCAACTTTTCGAACTTATGCTGCGTGTGCGCAAAAATCTGCGTTCCTAAGAGACTTGTACTGAAAAAATAACTCACTAAAAAATAACTAACGATAAAATAAACTTAACTTAAAGGTTACTTTCCAGTGTCAGAAAAAATTCCACGATTGCTTCTTATTCTGTTTGGCCCGGTTCTTATTGCAGTCGGGGGAGCCTATCTTTACCTGCATGGCGGCCGTTATATCGAGACTGACAATGCGTATTTAAAGACAAATAAGGTCTCTATCAGCAGTGAAATTTCAGGCAAGGTGGTTGAGGTTTTCGCGACCGACAATGGTCGGGTAGAAGCAGGACAGGTGCTGTTTCGTATCGACGATCAGCCGTTCCAAATTGCCGTAGCGCGCGCTGAAGCCAACTTAACCAAAGTGCGCGGCGATATTGAAAGTCTTAAAGCAGACTATCTGAACAAGCTTGCAGACTTGGCCAAGAGCGACACGCAGCAACAGTTCTACCTCAGCGAGTTTAAGCGTCTCAGCCGCTTGCTGGAAAGTAACGCAGTATCGCGTGTTCAAGTTGATCAGGCTGAATATCTCTACAACAACGCTGTCAATCAAGTGCAAGTCACTCAACAAGCCCTTGAAGTCGTGAAAGCGCGCTTGATCGATCTAGACCTGCCCTTGCAGCAACACCCAGATTACCTGTTGGCGTTAGCCGAGTTAAATAAAGCCCAGCTAGACTTGCAACACATTGAGACCGTTGCGCCGTCATCCGGCATCGTCGCCAATTTAGAGTTGCAGAAAGGCGCCTATATTATTGCCGGCGCACCGCTTTTTAGTCTGATTGATAACAGCCGCATCTGGGTTGAAGCCAACTTCAAAGAGACAGATCTAACCAATATGGCTAATGGTCAAACTGCGACCATCAAAATTGACAGTTTCCCAGGAATAAAATGGCAGGGGACTGTCAGCAGTATTACCCCGGGAACAGGCTCTGAATTCTCGCTTTTACCCGCACAAAACAGCACCGGCAACTGGGTGAAAGTCGTCCAGCGGGTAACGGTGAAGCTGGATCTCGTGCCGTCGGCAACGCCTGTTGCGCTCACCGCCGGCATGAGCGCCATTGTGAATGTGGATACAGAATATCGTCGCCAGTTGCCTTGGGCGAACTAATTCATGGCTGCAGCAATTGAGATAAGCCCACAACGAAAATCTGCTGTTACCTTTGCTGTCATGTTGGCAGCGATTATGCAGATGCTCGACACCACGATCGCCAACGTGGCACTGCCACACATGCAGGGCAGCTTATCGGCAACTCAAGATCAGCTGAGCTGGGTTTTAACCTCCTATATTGTCGCCGCAGCGATTATGACGCTTCCCGTCGGCTGGCTGTCGGGGCGCTATGGCCGAAAAAATGTATTCGTCATCTCAGTAGCGGGCTTTACCGTAGCCTCTGTCCTCTGCGGCGTTGCTAGCTCACTTAATGAAATGGTTTTATTTAGAGTGCTACAGGGCTTTTTTGGCGCTGCGCTAGTTCCCTTGTCACAGGCTACTCTGCTCGACATAAATCGCAAAGAAGATCACGGCAAAGCCATGTCACTTTGGGCGGTAAGCGTCATGATAGGCCCCATTCTCGGGCCAACCCTGGGCGGTTTTTTGACTGAATACTACTCTTGGCGCTGGGTGTTTTATATTAATTTACCCCTCGGTATTCTCGCGTTTTTCATTATGTATACCCTGATCCCCGACGCCGAGCGGGTAGAGCGCAAGTTTGATAAATTGGGGTTCTTTGCACTCAGTATTTTTATTGCCAGCATTCAGCTGATACTGGATCGAGGACATCAGCTCGACTGGCTGGAATCCCTTGAAATACAATTTTACTGTGGGTTGGTTTTAGCTGCCCTGTGGGTCTATGTGGTTCATACACGCACCACGAAAGACCCCTTTTTAACCCCAGCAATTTTGCGCGACCGAAACTTTATGACGGCGCTCTCATTTATGTTTTTTGTCGGCCTAATTCTGCTCGCCACCATGGCACTCCTGCCGCCTTACATGCAGAACCTTATGGGCTACCCTGTTTTTGATGTGGGGATGATTCTTGCACCGAGAGGTATTGGTACCATGCTGGCAATGGTGGTCGTCAGCCGCCTTAGCAATCACGTCGACCCACGCAGCATGGTTTTATTTGGCCTGCTATTAACCGCTTACTCACTCTCGATGATGTGCGACTTCACCACATTTGTTCCAGCGCGTTTAATTATTGAAAGCGGGATATTGCAGGGTTTTGGATTGGGTTTTGTGTTTATGCCCCTGAGCACGCTGGCCTACCTCACCCTCGAAGCGGAGTATCGAGCAGAAGCGGCGGGCTTATTCAGTTTGGTGCGCAATATGGGCAGCAGCATTGGCGTGTCAATTGCCTATTCGCTGTTTGCCGTTAACCTGCAAACTCAGCACGCATACCTTAGCGAAAATATTACGCCCTACGCCTTTAGCCTCGGCTTGCAACAACTCCCTCAGGAACTGAATAACGAGATTGCTTCCGCACTGATGTTGATCGACGCGGAAATCAATCGCCAAGCGGCGACCATTGCCTACGTCAATGATTTCAAATTAATGATGTGGGTTATTTTGGCTATTGTGCCTATGGTGTTCCTACTCCGCGGTCCCTCGCGAAGCAAGCCAGCGGAGCAAGCCGCCTAAGCGCACACTGCCGCAAGTTACAGTGTGCGGGCCAGTTCTCGCGCCGCCTGCAGCTTTGCCCTAAAGTTTAAGTTACGCGCAGCACCGGCAACCGGCTGACTAGAAAACCAGGTCATCACAGTATCGGCTTTGCGATTGATATAAATAATCTGTCCGTGTATCCCGACGGCACAATATTCACCAATGGTCTCATCTAAAATCCACCACATATTGTGGTAAGCGGTCCACGGTTCTTCGCCATAGTTTGGATTTTTTGCCATATTGGCACGCAGCGTTGGTGTGATTTCTAAAGAGGCATCGACCCACTTTTTGGGAATCACCTGCTGGCCATTAAATCTGCCACGATCACGAATCATCATGCCAAAGCGCGCAGCATCGCGCAGAGTTGTGTTCACACCGCCAGTCATAACAGGCATAAAGGCTCTATCCACAGCGATGTAGGCGTCGTGTTCAGCGCCAAGCTTTGCCCAAATATTCTTTTGCAAAAACTCTTCAACCGGCTGTCCGCTAATACGCGCAATAAGCCAGCCCAACAGGTCAGCATTAGTCGAGTTGTAATCAAAGTTGGAGCCTGGCTCGATACTCAAATCAGGCTTGATATAGTGGGCCAAAAAATCGTGGACGCCCAATATTTTGGTGTTGCTCGGCTGAGCATCCCTGGCGCCTGGCAAATAGCCCATATTCATGGCTGGCGCATACTTGAGCGCAAAATCTGAGGTGAAGTCGGTATAGGTCTCTTTGAAATCAATGGCTGTCGCATGATCTAGCACATGCTGAATGGTGACCCGCTCAAAACCACTGCCTTTCAGCTCTGGAATATAGTCCGCGGGTGACGCATTTAGATCGACCTTACCCTTTGCCACCAGTAAGCCGAAGGCACTGCTGGCCATGGATTTACTCATGGAAAACCAAATGTGTTGGGCGTCTGCATGAAAGCCATGAAAATACTTTTCGTAGACCAGTCGGTTGCCCTTCATCACCACCACGCCATCGGCATAGTTGCTTTCAAACAGATCATCAAAGGACTGCTGCTGTCCTTGAGCCGTGGTAAACAGACGCTGGCCTAAGGCTGGCTTTGAGGGACCAGGCAGCGGGAAAATCGTCCCCGCTCGGGGAATCATCACAATATTCAACGGTGCACCGGCATTGCGAAATGCCCATTTGTTCATGGGGTATTCACGATAATTTTGCATCGTGACTTGTGACTCTCGCGCAGGGGGTACGCCTTGCATGGGTTCTTGTGTGACGATAGGGTCAAGAGCACTGGCTGAGAAGCTTAATGTTGCAAGTAACATGGCACTTAATAGCCACGACGCGAGTAGCGAACTCAGATTTTGCACAGCCATGCTATTTTCCTTTTGGTTTTCTTATTTTTTTAATCTTAGAACGCAGAATCGCTATTGTTGCTCTAGCTTCCACTTTTCCAGCAGAGCACTATTGTCTTGCTGCCATGGGTGAAAGCCATCTTGGAAAAACTCACTGTAGGCAGGTCGTCTATCCCGCAGCAAGCCACCCTCTGCAAAAAGAAACCTGAAGCCTTGCAGCCAAACACCTGCACTCCACAACTTGCCGTCCGCGCGCAACATATGCCTGAGATTGCGAAAAATATCCAGCGCCAGTAGCAATGTACCGCGACGCAGTGCCGCTTTGCGCATTTTTTCGGTACCGCCCACTGCGCGAAAAACATCAAATGCAACGGCTTTATGCTCCATTTCCTCAGCCGCATGCCACAGCCAAAGTTTTGCCATGGCTGGATCAACACCTTGCATAAATTGGTCATCGTCCAATATTTTTTCTGCCAGTACTGCGGTGATGTGTTCCATTGCAACTGTTCCCGCAAGCTGTTCTATGGCCGGCACATTTTTCCTGATCCATTTTTGACGTCGGCGGGCAGTGCGCTCAAGCGCGTCCAAATCATAGCCACGCTGTTCACAGAGCAATTCGTTATAGCGCTGGTGCTCGCGACGGTGGACACCTTCTTGACTGAAGAAATTCATCACTTCTTGTTTTAATTTTGGGTCACTGATGTCATCGCGAAAATGGCGCACCGATTCGATAAAAAACTGTTCGCCAAGGGGAAATGTGATCGACATGGCGTTAAACCAAGCGGTGGCAAAAACATTATTATTCATCCACTCGCGGGACAGTGAGGCCGCCAAATCATGTTTGCGGTCGCGGCGCTGAATGGCAACATCAAGCGGCGTGCTCGACTGCACCCTCATGGGTGAGCTCGACATATCTGATAGGGCTTGTGGTGAGTAACTCTGGCTCATATTCGGCTCTTATTATTATGTAATCGAGTAGAGTATAGGCCGCAAAAAATCCTCGGGCAATCGCTGTGCAATTAAGTGAGGGTTTATGCTTGCCTGATTATTGGGCGATTGCTGTTCCCCAATAATTGTAACCGGCAAACTTTGGCGTGCTCGGCAAGTACATTTGCTCCATCGACTGAATCTCAAAACCTGCGGCGCGAATCATCTCAGGAATATCGCGATTTAGGTGGCAGCCGCCGGCAATTTTCCCCCAGTACGGGTCGATTCGTCCCTGCCATTTGGCAACATTGCTGTCTGGGGCCAAGCCATGCTCACAAAAAATAAGCTTACCGCCGGGCTTCAGTACTCTAAGAATTTCTTTGCTCGCGGTCAGCGCATCGGGAATGGTGCACAGTGTGTAGGTAATTAGGGCTGTATCAACGTGGTTGTCTGGCAGCGGAATTGATTCTGCACCTGCTAATATAAACTCAACCTCCAGCCCTCTATCCACGGCCATCTTTTTAGCCATTGTATTGAGTTCTTCAGACGGATCAATTCCGATAATACGGCTGACCTTGCTGGTATCGTAAAAAGGCAGGTTGAGTCCTGAGCCGATGCCAACTTCAAGCACAAGGCCTGACGCCTGCGGAACCACTTTGGCACGCTGATAGAGAATGGGTTTTGAACCACAGGCGCAGTTCAAAAAGTGCGGCAAAATATGTTTATCGTAAAAATTCATTCCGTTATCTCCTGTAGGCTCATTCGCCAAGCAAACTAGGCACCGAGGAATTGTTCTGCGGTTAAGTCATAGCAGGTGCTATCTAGCGCTGCGACCAAGGCTAAATTCGTTGTTGCTTTCGGCAGCTCGTAGCGGAAGAAGAATGCCGTGGCGGCCAGTTTCCCTTGATAAAATGCAACGTCCGCGGCGACGCCGTTCTGCAAGCCATTGGCGGCAGCAACTGCCTGCTTTAGCCACATCCACGCGATAACAATGTGTCCAGCGGCGTCGAGAAAGAGTGTGGCATTGGCTAACGCTAATGCTTTATCGTCGCACTGAGCCACCGTCGCAATGGTTTGCTCCATAACCCCAAGTGCGCGACTTAAGGCAGTGGAGTATTCGTCAAGTGTGTTGTGGTGCGCTGCAGAGTCGAGGGTTTTCTGAATTTCTTCGCGCAAAATAGCAACGGCTGCGCCATTGTGCATGTGCACCTTGCGACCCAAAATATCAAGCCCTTGAATACCCCATGTCCCCTCGTGAATATGATTCAACCGATTATCTCGGTAGAGTCGCTCTACGGGATATTCTCGAGTGTAGCCGTACCCGCCCAGCACTTGGATGGCGAGCTTGTTGGCCTCTAGACAGTACTCTGAAGGCCAAGATTTGCAGATGGGTGTCAATAGTTCGAGTAGCAATTGCATGCGTGCAATTTCATCGCGATCGCCGCTTATCTTTTGCTGATCAATAATTTGCGCACTGTAGTACATAAGCATCTGCGCACCTTCTATGAAGGCTTTTTGCGTCATTAGCATGCGCTTGATATCGGCGTGCTCGCTGATCATCACTTGCGGCAACTGCGGATTTTTGTCGGCTAAATGTCTGCCCTGTGGTCGATTGCGCGCGTAATCTAGCGAGTACAAATACCCGCCAAGCCCAGTCATAACTGCAGCCATACCTACAGAGATGCGCGCTTCGTTCATCATATGAAACATATTGGCTAAGCCATCATTCTCTTTACCAACCAAGTAGCCGATGCAGTCGCCGTTCTCGCCAAAATTGAGCAAGGTATTGGTCGTACCGCGATTACCCATTTTGTGGTTCAGCCCGGCCAGCGCAATGTTATTGCTTTCACCAAGAGTGCCGTCGTCATTCACGCGCCGCTTGGGAACTAGGAATAACGAAATGCCTTTAACGCCATCGGGTCCGTTCGGAACCTTTGCCAGCACCATGTGAATGATGTTGTCGCTCAGATCCTGTTCGCCGCCAGAAATCCACATTTTGGTGCCGCTAATTTTGTAGCTGCCATCGGCCAATGGCTCAGCCTTACTGCGAATATCCGCCAGTGATGACCCAGCCTGTGGTTCAGATAGACACATAGTGCCGAACCATTCGCCTTCGACAAGCTTATTTAAATATTTCGCTTTGAGCTCGTCTGAGCCACACACGTTGAGCATGTTGGCCACGCCCTGGGTCAAAAACAGGTAAGTGTGAATCGGATTGTTGGCGCAGACAAACATACCATTGAGCGCCTGATCAACCATCCAAGGCAGTTGCATACCGCCGATATCGGCATCGTAACCAGAGGTGCAAAGACCCGCATCGCGATAGGCGTTGATGCCCTGCTTGAGTTCAGGAATGGTCTTCACCGCGCCATCGATAAACTGTGGTTCGTTGGCGTCGAGCTTGGCTGCGCTGGGTAGAAACTCTTCTTCAGCAATTGATTGGCAAAGGCTTAACATTGCGTCCAGCGACTCGCGGTCGTGATCGGCATAGCGCTCTGACGCGAGCAGCTTATCCAGGTCGAGGGCTTCATAAAACATAAAGTCCACATCGCGGCGATTAACAATCATTGACATAATTACTCTCACTTAAAACAGGTTCAGGACAATCTTCATAGATTACAGCATCATGCGCAAATAGCTGTCGCCGAAACGACAGCGTCCTTTATTAACGCGGTCAATCAGTCTGCCAGCTGTCTTTCAGTCTGCTTGATGCCATAGTTTAGCCAGCCAGATTCATTGAGATTACCGGACGCCTTGCGCAGCGCGGTCAATATCTGCAAGCGCATTGTTAACGCCACTTTATTGTTCGGTTCGGCCTCTAGGGCAGCTTCAATCAGTCGCAGCGCTTTTACCAACTGCTTATCGTTCATCTGCTGCTGCGCGACGGCGGCGACCGCTTCAGCGCCGCCAGCCAGCCGCACCAGATCACCGTAAACAGACTGCGGTGATTGGTCGTACATAGTGACGGGTTGGCCGTCAAACCAGCCCATATAGCCCTCGTAAATTCCCCGCACTGACCAAGACACCCAACCGTAGGCCTCGCCAATATCGAGCTCGGCGGGCAGTTTAATCTCACCCATAAGGGCGTACACATCGCGCCCGGCGTTCATCCCTTTGACGGTTTCATCGTGGACATACTGAATCGCGTCGCGATAGCGAATAAGGTCGGCGCGGATAGCAGCCGCACCCATAATCGGCTCGCCGTGGCTGGGAAGGAGTATTTCAGGCTCAAGTGCGAGGACGCGATTGATTGAGTCAATGTAGTCCAGTGCCCAGCGCGGCTTAGTTCCGCGCAAAGTGTAGATATTGGGAAACGAGCGGTAGAATAGATCGCCCACAAAAGCTGCTTTGTACTGCGGCATCCACACGGTCAAGGCGTCGTAGGTTTCAGCCGGCGTGTGGATTAACTCAAACTGCTGCGCGCCTAAGGTGAACTGCATACGTTGATCAAAAAGCTGGTTGGGCTGAAGATTGGCACCGGTATTTTCTAACTTAACGGCATCAGTGCTGCCCGCCAGATCAAACCCAAACTGCGCGGCATTGCGCTGCATAAACAAACCGTTGAAGCGTTTTTGATAGGCTAAAAACTCAACCGAGTTCTGCTGCGCAATAACCTGGGTTTGCGCTTGTTGCCATAGAGCAACGCCGCCAGTGTGATCACCGTGACCATGGGTCAGAATAATACTGTGAATGGGAGCGTCGCTCACTGCTGTTAGCAACGCCTTATGGCGCGGTGCCATACTCGGCAGCGAGGTATCAATGATGACATTGCCCTCTCCGGTCACCACCATAAAGGTGTTACCAAAGCCAGTCGCTTTGTAGATCACATCATTGATCTTTTGCGCTTCACGCTGATCGCTGCCTTGTTGCAGATGCATGCTAGGATCAGCACGGCCCGACTTCAGGGCCTCAGGATTGTATCCGTCAGCCTGGCCCACCGTGCTGGCGAGAAAACTCGCGCCAACCACAGCGCACCCAATCAGTAATTTAACGCTAACAGGCATGGCTCTTTTCCTTCTTATTATTTTTTAGCTCGCACTCAATTGGCTCTGAAGTCACCATCGATATTAGCTGACATCCAAATAAAGGCTGCGTAAGCAGCAACGTTTTGCGCCACATCTGCGGGTGCAATTTTATCCAAGGTGTCGTCGGGAGTATGGTGCAAATCAAAATAGTCCCAACCGTTTTGTTTTAACACGACCACGGGCATGCCAAGCTGTCTGAGCGCACCAATATCAGGGCCGCCGTTGGCTGTGTTGGAGCCGCGAGCAATACCCAGCGGTGCCAAAACGCGATGCATTTCATCCGCTTTGCCCAAGTGTTGTTCGGCAAAGCGTGTATCAAACTGCCAAATCTTACCGGCACCAAAATCTGATTCCGCGCCCACCACGTGCTTAGCGACTTCTGCTGCATGCTTTTCGGCATAGGCTTTTGCGCCAACCAAACCAATTTCTTCTGCGCCAAACATGACCACGCGAATGGTGCGTTTGGGCTTTTTCTTCAACTCTAAAATCATTTTTCCAGCACCGACAGTAATGCCAATGCCTGCGCCATCATCGACAGCACCTGTGCCTAAATCCCAGCTATCCAAATGTCCACCCATGAGGACAATTTCATCGGTTTCACCGGCGATTTCACCAATCACATTGCCCGACCAACGCTTGCCGGGAGATTCGACATCGAGAGTTAACCGCAACTGAACATCACCGAGCGCCACGCTGCGTGCAAGCTGATCAGCATCGGGGGCTGAGAGCGCGGCCGTCGGCACCTTGTTGACGTTATCGGCATAGGTCATTTGGCCTGTGTGAGGAAAGCGATGATGGTCTGTACCCACCGAGCGAATCAGCGCTGCAATCGCACCGCGCTTGCCGGCTTCGTTGGCTGCACCAGAACGTTTCTGCACCGCCACACCATAACCCGAAC
>Ga0208678_1000182_pt1 | contig 19837 bp, 19 predicted proteins | sample Colrivmet1550B02_FD_187654 | JGI IMG/M metagenome (GOLD analysis project Ga0208678, IMG submission 187654) | Estuarine microbial communities from the Columbia River estuary - metaG 1550B-02 (SPAdes) (version 2) | ecosystem: Environmental > Aquatic > Marine > Intertidal zone > Estuary | place... | reverse complement strand
GGTCTGACTGCACTGAACTTTCAACAGCGCAATATCACCGGCATGCTCTGTACCCGCTTGAATCTGTTCAGAGAGAAGCTGCAAATACGCCTGAGTTGCATTAATACGCTGTTTCATCTCCGCGATCTTATGGCGAATCACCTGATGATCTGCGAGCCGCTGGCCAAACGTTTGCCGCTCGCGGGCCCACTGTACAGCATCTTCCAGACAGACCCGAGAAAACGCCTCCATCGCAGCCGACATACCCATACGTTCGGCATTAAAGTTATTCATAATCACTTTAAAACCACGGTTCTCTTCGCCAATCAAATGGCTCACCGGAACGCGCACATTATCAAAATAAATCGTCGCCGTGTCTGAACACCACCACCCCTGCTTTTTATCCAGTGCAGTGCGGGAAACCCCCGGCGCGTCCGCCGCAATAAGTAATGTCGAGACACCGCCAGCGCCCTCACCACCGGTGCGTACTGCAGTGGTAAACCAATTAGCATTCATACCGCCGGTAATATAGGTTTTCGCGCCATTGACCACGTAATGGTCTCCGTCCAAGCACGCCGTTGTGCTCAGATGCGCCACGTCAGAACCAGCACCAGGCTCCGTAATCGCCAGCGAAATACGTTTTGTACCCGCCAAAACTTGAGGTGCCACTTCGCTCTTAATCGCCTCGCTGGCAAAGTTAATCACCGGCGGCAACCCAATGCCGTGCACCATCAACGTCGCACTCACACCGCCGACGGCAATGCGCGCCAGCTCCTCGTTGAGAATATTTTTGTGCCAAATATCAATACCGTCCGAAACACCGCCATAGGCCTCCGGATACCCCAGCCCTAAAATTCCCACTGCCGCGGCCTTTGGCCACAGCTCGCTCGGTATACTGCCGTCCTCATCCCACTGCGCAGCAAATGGAATCACCTCGCGATCAAAAAAGCGCCGCAGTTGAGCGCGCCATTCGTGGTGTTCTGACGTTAAGTTTCGGTTGGGGAGGCGCGCGCTATCAAAGTCTAAAGACATCAGCTGTTCTCAGGAAGTCATTAAGTGAGGTTTACTTGATAGTATGGACAGCCGTCAGCACCAGCAAGCGAATCGGCGCCAATCTTTTCGGAATCAACGCCAAGTCATACAGCACTTATTTCTTGCGCCGAAAATCGCGCGGTGACACGCCCTGCCAACTTTTGAACGCACTGGAAAAGGAACCCTGATCGGCGTAACCCAGCAGAAACGCAATCTCAGTAATACCCAAACGATCGTCTGCCAAATAGCGCAAAGCCATGCGCGAGCGAACATCCTGCAGCACATGTAAGAAGTTGGTATTGCGGTCGGCCAAACGACGCTGCAGCGTGCGACGAGAAATATTCATCTGGCTCGCTAAATTATCAATCGTCACCTCACCCTCAGGTAAATGGCGAATGATAAATGACTTTAGATTGGCTAAAAATGAATCGGCGGGATGCTCATTCTCAAACAACTCACGAAACGGATTCGACGCGTCGGGACCTTGGTGATAGTCCTGCTTAACAATCAAATAATCCAACGCAGCACTGTCAAAAAAGAGACTGCTATAGGGCTGATCAAAACTGATCGAGCGACCAAAAATCGCCTGTAATTTAGACGTATCCACCGGCTGCGCATAACTAAACGTCGCCTTCACCACCGGTACCGGCAACAGACACAAAGAATTAATAATCGCCGCCGACGCCGCCAAAACCTCGTCGCTGCAATAGCGCGTGCGCCCCGTAGTCGGCAGCAACGGCACCCAGCGCAACTCCACCAAGTTGCCCTCGCGAAAGGCATGAATCTTGCCAATATCCCCGCGCATCTTCAGGGTACTCGGAATCAAATTGAGATAATCACGAAAGGATTTACACACCGAGCAGACATACAGCTGCAGGTTCATCCCCTTGAGAAACATAATCCGACCGACCGACAGCCCTATATCCGGATTCCCCGAAAGCCCTGCCGCCAGTGAATAAAGCTTGTAATAACTCGACACCGGAAACCACCGATCAGCAAGATCAAGCTGCGCCTCAAGCAAATCCGCCTCGCGCAACAGTAGCTGCCGACTAACTCCCTCCTGCTCCGCCGCATCCAAAATAGCCATCAGTGCAGGCGCACAAACCGTCCAATTCGGATTTAAATAGTGTTCAGCACATGAATACAACGTCATAGTTTTTATACAGTAATGGAGCCAGAAAAACGGCTAGTACTGTAACACTTGCATGGAATTTTGTTCAATGTCGGAAGAGATACGCTTAAATTTTTTGCCAGCTGAAATTCCCAGATATATCAAAATTACACGGTTATATCAGGGAGTTCCGCGGCCACTCACAAAGCTCAGGAAAGCAAAATATGCTGATGACAAAACATTAAATACTGTATATATTAACAGTATTATAAGAGCGTCACTCATGCCCAATAACAACATTATAAGCCAACTCCTCAATCGCCATGACACCTGGCAGGGCCTTAGCAAGCGTGCGCCACAGCGCAGTATTGCCACGGGCGAAAAGTCTATCGACTCGCTGCTGCACGGGGGGTGGCCGAGCGCGTCATTGATCGAGCTTATTCCACGCCGCCATGGTGTGGGCGAGCTATCGCTATTACTGCCAACTATCGGTGAGTATTGTCGCAATGACCATCTGAGCGTGTGGCTGAACCCGCCGTTTCAACCCTACGCGCCAACACTGGCGGCGGCGGGCATTCCATTGCAGAAGGTGCTGGTTGTGCAGAGCCGCAGCCATCAGGAGTGGCTGTGGGTGGCAGAGCAGTCTATTCGCAGCAACGCATTGTTACTGGCGTGGACGGAGAAAAAACTGCCCTCTTACACAGAGATGCGCAAATTGCAGTTAGCCGCAGCTGATGCGGGACATGTGGCTTTTTTATTTAGCCCTGAGAGTGTTTTGTCAGCCTCATCACCAGCAGCATTGCGTCTTGAGATTGATGCGCCCGACACCAACAATATGCAATTAACGGTGCATAAGTTACGAGGGTTTCCAGCGGGTGAAACGCTTCTGGTCGCGCGCGAAAAAAGATTGGGGGCGCAGTGTTCGCTATCGAAGCTGCCGATTAATAGTCTGTTGCCTAGTGCAGACAGGCGTGCGGATATCGTGGCATACAACAATAAAGCACAGAGACTTAGCCTCTGAAAAATCTGCGTTATTCCAATGCAGGGAGCAACCAAAAAGGATTTTCGAAACCACCAATACGGCCGTTGGAGGGGACACTTTATAGTGAAAAGATTTGGCTTTATTTGCACTTTCCACTACTTCCTTTAGAGACGTTAATTGCAGGTCAAGACGCTGACTTTTGCTTACAGAAGCCTACCGCTGTGGTTGCTCAAGTAAACAATAGTTATCGTATTGTATGCTGTAATACCGGTGCGGATAGCACTGGCATAGAGCCTAATCTGGCGCTCTCTACCGCACTTGCACTCTGCTCTGAGCTGGTTGTTTTGCAGCAGCAGCCAGAGCAGGAAAAGGCGGCACTTTATCAGCTCGCGCTTACTGCTTATAACTTTAGTCCGGTTGTGATTATCGATGAGCCTCAAGGCATTTGGCTCGAGTTAAGTGGTTGCGATCGTTTATTTAAAGGCTATAACAATCTTCTCGATAAGCTTCATTTGGCGCTGCTCTCACAGTCTTTTACGGCAGATGTAGGCATTGCTTTTAGTGCGGATGCTGCGCGCCTACTTTGCCAGCCTGGCTTTCCGTCACACCTACCCTGCTCGACCCAAATTGCCGAACAATTACAGACTCTTCCCCTGACTGAGTTTGCGACCAGTGAGAAACAGTTGCGCCATTTCCACCAGCTTGGCCTACACAGCTTTGGGGACTTACTTGCTTTGCCTCGCGCGTCTTTAGGCCAGCGTTTTGGCATCGAGCTGTTGCGCACCTTAGAGCTGCTTCTGGCAGAAAAGCCCTGCTCTCTTGAACGCTTCGAACCCGCTGAGACGTTTTATGATGTGCTGCAACATCCTCAAGGTATTATTAGCAAAGAGGGGTTACTGTTTCCCATGAAAACGTTGGTGCAGCGTTTTCAGCTTTACCTGCATGCGCGTCAGTGTCGCTGCAGAGATTTGGAATGGCGATTTGAGTCTTTATTTGGTGAAACCTGTTCGATGACTGTCACGCTCTCTAACAGTGAAAATAACGGGGCGAGCATATTAAGCCTGAGTCGCTTGCAGTTAGAGCGGTTGCTGTTGCCAGGGAGTATTGAAAAAATCAGTTTATTTAGCGATAACTTCGCTGAATCAACTCTGGGCAGTTTTGATTTGTTTGGCGATCCTCTGCAAGCAAACACAACCTCAACCAGCAGTCTTATTGATAAGCTTAATGCGCGTCTCGGCGCGGAGGCTTTGCGACAGCCCATGCTGAGCAATAATTATTTACCTGAAGATGCGAGCACGTTGGTGGCGGCACTAAATTACAGTGATCTAGACGTCCCTAGTGATGCCTTGCAGCCTCTGTGGCTATTACCCAAACCGATACCTATTCAAATGCGTCAAACACAATTATTTTGGCGTGAACCACTTTATATTCTTAGTGGACCCCGGCGGCTACAGGGCAATTGGTGGCAGAGTGAGCAACAGCGCGATTACTATTTGGCCTGCGATAAGAGTGGTGCCCGCTACTGGCTGTTTAAAGAGTGTGCTAGTGCCCACTGGTTTGTTCATGGCTTGTTTTCTTAATGCTGGCAGGCTGGTGGCAACCTTGATGGATATTGGTCAAGCCCTGAATGCAGCAGGCTAACGAGAAAAACCCCGCTAGCGGCTCTCCTAGCGGGGTTTTATTGGAAAGTCTCAGCCTAGCGTCAACAAAAAGCGCTCAGAAGAGCCTGACTTGTCGCCTATTCTTTCACGGCGAATAATGATCTTCTCACCGTAATGGCTGGCAAAGTCAGCGCAATTTAGGGCCAAAAATGGCTCTCTATTGCGTCGACTCTCGATGTGACAGGCTTTGGCCACTAACTCTTTCCCAGTACCTTTCTCACCAGAAATGCACAGTGGAATACTGGTGCGGGCCGCCTTCGTTATGCGCTGAAACAAGTGGTGCATTGCTGGATTGGCACTGTGCATCCCATGGAACGTTGTCTCACTCACTGTCTCACCGTGTTGGCAACTTTGCGCCGCGCTTGCAGTTGGCTCGCAACAATAGTCACGAGAGATTCAAGGTCATAGGGAACAGTGATTGAGCCAGTGGCAGCAGCCTGCCGTGACTGTTTGTCCGAAGCGCCAAAGTCGCAGATATTCGCAAGCACAACACCCACAACCTGAGGACAGACGGATTTCACTTTACTTAGCAGCTCAGCCCCCTGCATTGTGGAAAAATCTTGGGCGGTAATCAACACGTCAGGGGAGCGATCGGTCACAAAGCTCAGAGCGTCTTGAGGGCATTGGTAAGCAAACAAATCAACCGCCAATTGTGCCAGCGAATGTTTAAGTAGCTGCAGAATTTCGCTATCGGGGTGAACTAGGGTAACAGATTGAGTATTACTCATTTTGGTGGGTCCCTCCTTTAGTGGTCTGCTTTTGTCGACAGGGTTATATCCACATCTGGCAACCAGCACATAAATGCGTCTTGCATTTGTTTTATTGCTCCGTTGCGTCTTTCCGAGAAGCCCTATCGCGCAAACGTTTATAGGCCAACGTTTGTTAAGGGGATTCGCATAAAGCGCACATACTTTAAAAGTAGTCCAAAATATCCAAGTATGTATAAAATTTTCACAATGCAATTATTCAGTCGCAAATAGCACTTTTCAGCAGACAAAAAAAACCCCGAAATAATCGGGGTTTTCACACTGCTAGGTCACTAGACGAAGTACGACTTGAGCGGCGGAAAGCCGTTAAACTCAACCGCAGAGTAGCTAGTGGTGTAAGCGCCTGTTGTCAGCCAGTACATGCGATCGCCAATGGCCAAGTTGAGCGGCAAGCCGTATTTGTAGTTCTCATACATAATATCAGCGCTGTCACAGGTTGGACCCGCGATTACCACCTCCTCAAGCTCGCCCTCTTTTTCGACATAAATAGGGTATTTAATCGACTCATCCAAGGTCTCGATCAAGCCAGAGAACTTACCCACATCCGTAAATACCCAACGGTTCAGCGAGGTGTGCGACTTGCGTGAAATCAATACGACCTCACTAACCAAAATACCCGCATTACCTACCAGAGATCGGCCCGGCTCAAGAATAATCTTCGGGATTTCGTCGCCAAAGTCTTCCTCTAAAAAGCGGTTAATCTCTTCGGCATAGGTAGTGACTTCATTGGCCTTGGTGATGTAATTCGCAGGGAAGCCACCGCCAATATTAATCATTTGCAGGTTGATACCATCTTCGTCTTTAAGACGCTCAAAAATCACTTTTGCTTTGGCAATTGCCGCATCCCAAGCACCGATATCGCGCTGCTGGGAACCTACATGGAAGGAGATGCCATAAGCGTCTAAACCGAGATCCCGGGCCATTATAAGAAGGTTCATCGCCATATCCATCTGACAGCCAAATTTGCGTGACAGCGGCCAATCAGCGGTCATTGAGCCCTCTGTCAAAATTCGTACATAAATCTTTGAACCAGGCGCCGCTTTGGCAATATTGCGCAAGTCTGCTTCCGAATCCGTTGCATACATACGGACACCCTTCTCGTAAAAATAACGAATATCCTTACTCTTCTTGATCGTGTTGCCATAACTAATTCGATCAGCCTCAACACCACGGCCCATTACCTTATCCAGCTCATAGATCGACGCAATATCGAAGCTCGAGCCTTTGGCTTTCAGCAGATCGATAATTTCAACCGCTGGATTGGCCTTCACAGCGTAATACACCGCCGCACTGGGAAAGCCAGTTACCAACTCGTCGTAGTGATAGGAAATAGTTGCCAAGTCATTGACAACAAAGGGGGTTTCTTGCGTGTCGGCAAGAGCTTTAATGCGCTTAAAAGCTTCTGGTGAGAAGTAATCGTGTACGTCAATTTTCTGTTGCATATCGGTTGCCCCATGAGAGTTGTGAAGTGGATAAAAGCCTTTTTAATGTCATAAACATAGACCTAAAACGGCTTTGAACGTCTTCACAGTATCCTCACTTGAGGTCGACAATGAGTGTCGATGGGGTGTCGCGTGGCAGCATGGACGTTCAGGCGCGAAAAATAATCCCAGAGAGGTTTCCGGTCAAGTATTTATTTCTTACAAAACCTCACTTCAATGACTAAATGCACAAAAAGTGGACTTTTTAATAATTTATAAGCACCGATTACGCCTTATCACTAAAAAAGGCCATCTACTTGCGTAGATAAACCGTGGCAGGATTTCATTCGGGCCATACCTGGCCCTCACCCTTCGGGCGGCTTCGCCGTGCTCAATCGCTCGCGCGATTGAGTGAACCTGGGCGCTTTAACACTCAAAGCCTTCCGTTCCGGCAGATAAATAAAAAAGGCCATCTACTTGCGTAGATGGCCTTTTTTATTTATTGGTCGGGACGGCAGGATTTGAACCTGCGACCACTTGACCCCCAGTCAAGTGCGCTACCTGGCTGCGCTACGCCCCGATTTAAGTGGCGCAATCATACAGGCCAGCGCTATTTTTGCAAGCTGTAAAGGCTTACTTGATCAATGACTCTCGAGCATGGAGATAACATCTTCCAATTCGGAGATCGTCTGGTCAATCAACTGTTTGTAAGGAGTTTGCTCTTCCTTTGCGGCTTCGCCATCAATGCGCTGGCGGGCACCACCGATTGTAAAGCCTTGCTCGTAGAGGAGCGATCGTATTTGTCGAATCAGGACAACATCTAGCCGTTGGTAGTAGCGGCGATTACCCCTTCGCTTGACGGGGTTGAGACTGGGAAATTCCTGCTCCCAGTAACGCAGCACATGGGGCTTGACCGCGCATAGCTCTGCAACCTCACCAATGGTGAAATAGCGTTTCCCGGGGATTGCGGGCAACTCGTTGTTGTTACTTGGTTCCAGCATAATTCTCTACTCTTGCCTTTAGCTTTTGACCAGGCTTAAAGGTGACGACTCGTCGCGCAGATATTGGTATTTCTTCGCCTGTCTTGGGGTTTCTGCCGGGACGACTGTTTTTGTCGCGCAATTCAAAATTTCCAAAACCTGAAAGCTTCACTGAATCATTTTTTTCCAGCGCGACGCAAATTTCGTTGTAAAACATTTCGACGATCTCTTTGGCTTCACGCTTGTTGAGCCCGAGTTCGTCAAACAACATTTCTGCTAAGTCAGCTTTGGTGAGTGATCCCATTACCTATTACCCGTTTTACTTACGTTATCTTTTAATTCTGCGCGCGAGAAAAAATCGCACACTGTCTTTTTTTGTGTCAGCTGCGAAGCTGTGCATTAAATTGACCACCAACTGTTTCAATCACTCGATTAACCGCAGATGTTATTTCATCGTCGCTAAGAGTGCGTGAACTGTGTTGAAACGTCAAGCCAAGAGCAAGGCTTTTTCCTTTGTTATCAACATCTTTGCTGTGATACACGTCAAATAACTTTAAATTGATCAAATCAGCGCCAGCAGCATCTTTAGCGACAGCGATCAAATCAGCGGCCAAGACACTGTTATCAACAAAAAACGCTAAATCGCGGCGAACTTCTGGAAACTTGCTAACTTCCTTGTGCTTAGGCAACTTGCTTTCCACAATTTGACTTAAATCGAGTTGAAATAAGTAGATCGCTGTACTGATATCCAACGTCGCTTGCAATTTGGGGTGTAACTGGCCCACCCATCCAATTGGCGCGCCATTGCGCAGAATAGAGGCGGACTGCCCTGGGTGCAGCGAAGGATGCTGTGCGGGAACAAAGCTGAATTGCTCCGACAAGCCGGTGTGCGCTAAGACGGCCTGCACATCACCTTTGATATCGAAGAAATCGACCTTATCTTTACCCGCGGTCCAACCTACGGGTGTTCTGGACCCACAAATCAATCCTGCAATAGCCATATTCTGGGCCAGTGCTTCACCCTGCTTGGGCACAAAACACTGCCCTGCTTCGAAGATTCGCACACGGCTCTGCTGACGGTTCAGGTTGTGCATGGCTGTTGACAGCAACCCAGGCCACAAGCTGGTGCGCATTACCGACATATCCGCTGAAATGGGGTTTTGCACGCCCACGGGGGTAACGTCTGGATCGATGTGCTGCTGAAGCTGCGGATCGATAAAACTGTAGGTGATGGCTTCTTGATAGCCACTGGCGATCAACTGTCGTCTAAACAGGCTCAGGGGTTTGATGGTTTCAGGATTGGCCTGTAACTCTAGCGCCATCTTCGGCGTCGATGTTGGCAGATTATTATATCCGTAGATGCGCGCAACCTCTTCCACCAAGTCCTGCTCAATGGTGATATCAAATCGCCAGCTGGGTGCAATCCATGTCGAGCCCAATTCAGTGCGCTCGACAAAGGTCAATCCCAGTCGACGCAGTATGTCATCGACCTCTTCCGCTGCAATGGCGACGCCTAGTTGCTGTTGAAGGCGCTGATTGCGGAGCGTTACGGTCGCAGGCTGTGGCAAGTACTGCGCCGATTCTTGAACAATCAATGGTCCCGGCTGACCGCCGCAAATCTCAAGCATCAGCGCCGTTGCGCGCTCGATAGCTGCGACCTGCAGCTGTGAATCAACGCCGCGCTCGAATCGGTGCGATGAATCTGTATGTTTACCATAGTTACGCGCCTTGCCGGCGATCGCCAGCGGATTAAACCACGCACTTTCGAAAAGAATGTCTGTGGTGCTACCGCTAACCGCAGACTCATCACCACCCATGACACCGGCAATGGCTAACGCTTTCCCGTGATCGGCGATAACTAGAGTGCTGCTGTCGAGGGTGACCTCGGAGTCATCGAGTAATTTAATGGTCTCATTGCGCCCCATACGGACGACGATACCGCCATCAATTTTAGCCAAGTCAAAAGCGTGCATCGGCTGACCCAGCTCGAGCAGAACATAATTGGTGACATCGACCGCTGGCGCGATACTTCGGACGCCGCTGCGTCGTAGCTTTTCTTGCATCCACTGCGGTGTTGTTTGGCTGAGGTCAAGATTGCGAATAACCCGCCCAACGTAGCGGGCGCAGGCCTCTGGCGCCTCTAGTGTCACGCTGACAACATCATCAACGGTTGCTGCAACGGGCGCGCAGGATTGCGAGATCACGTCGACTTTATTTAAGACACCCACTTCGCGAGCCAGACCACGGATACTTAGGCAATCTCCACGATTAGGGGTCAAATCGACCTCGACAATGGTGTCATCAAGATCGAGATACTCTATCAGATCAGTACCCACAGGTGCGTCGGCTGGCAGCTCCCACAGCCCGTCATCATCATCGCCTAGCTGCAGCTCTGTTTGCGCGCAGAGCATACCGAAAGACTCGACGCCACGAAGTTTGGCTTTTTTTATCACGAAATCACCGGGCAAACTCGCCCCGACTGTCGCAAAAGGAATTTTTATGCCTACACGAGCATTGGGTGCGCCGCAGACGACCTGCGCAAGCTCGCCTTGACCTGCAACCTGACAGACGCGCAACTTGTCGGCGTCTGGATGCTGCTCAACGGCTACAATCTCACCGACCACAACACCCGTTAGCGCCGGCGCTGCGGCTTCAAGGCTATCGACTTCGAGACCAGCCATGGTCAATTGAGCGACAAGCTCATCGACGGAGACGGCTGGGTTGACTGATTCTCGCAACCAGGATTCACTGAATTTCATTGGTTACCCCAGTTTAAAATTGTTTAAGGAAGCGCAGATCGTTTTCAAAAAACAAGCGCAAATCATTGACGCCATAGCGCAGCATTGCCAAGCGCTCGACGCCCATACCAAAGGCGAAACCTGTGTACTGGTCAGCATCGAGATCACAGCTGCTGAGAACATTGGGGTGGACCATGCCGCAACCCATCACTTCGAGCCAGCCAGTCTGACTACAGACGCGGCAGCCTTCGCCACGACAGTTAGCACACTGAATATCTACCTCCGCGGAGGGCTCGGTAAATGGAAAATAGGACGGTCTAAAGCGCACAGGTAGATCGGCTTCAAAGAATGCTTTCAAAAACTGATCAATAACGCCTTTGAGGTCGGCGAAACTGATGTCTTTATCTACCACAAGCCCTTCAACCTGATGAAACATGGGCGTGTGTGTAATGTCGGAGTCACAGCGATAAACGCGGCCGGGGCAAATAATGCGTATCGGCGGCGCTTGATTTTCCATGGTTCGCACCTGCACGGGAGAGGTGTGCGTGCGCAATACGGTGCTTGGGTCAATATAAAACGTGTCGTGCATTGCCCGCGCTGGGTGGTGACTCGGAATATTTAGGGCTTCAAAATTGTGGTAGTCGTCCTCAATCTCTGGGCCTGTCTCAACGTCATAACCAATGCGGGTAAAGAACTCTTGAATACGCTCCATCGTGCGTGTCACAGGGTGAAGGCCGCCTATCTCTTCAGCACGACCTGGCAGAGTGACATCTATCGTCTCTGTGGCCAATTTGCTATCGAGGGCTGAACGCTCTAAGCGCTCTTTGTGCTCATTGATTTGGTTTTGCAGCGCCTGTTTGACGTCGTTTATCTTGGCACCTGCCGCGGGGCGCTCGTCATTCGACAGCGAGCCGAGGCTTTTCAACAAGCCGGTCAGCCGACCCTTTTTGCCAAGGTATTCAACACGCAAATCGTCTAATGCAGATAGCTCGGTTGCCGCCGCTATGGCCGCCGCCGCTTCACGGGCGATCTGTTCCAATTCAATCATTATTCGTCACCACGGTAATGGGTATATTCACAACAATCTGTTCATCTACTGATAAAAAAATAGGGAAAGAGCACTGGCCCTTTCCCTATCTGGTTAGCTTTCCAACACCTGCGCGAGGCAGGTCGAGCGCTGTATTAAGCTAGGGCAGCTTTGGCTTGGTTAACAACTGCACCAAAGGCTGCTTTGTCATGAACTGCTAAGTCAGCAAGAACACGACGGTCGAGCATAATACCGGCTTTGCTCAAACCGTTGATCAGACGGCTGTATGACAACCCTTCCATACGGGACTGAGCGTTGATACGAGCAATCCACAATCTGCGGAAAGTGCGCTTCTTAACGCGACGGTCACGGTAAGCGTATTGACCCGCTTTAGTGACAGCCTGAACCGCAACGCGGTACACGCGACTGCGTGCGCCGTAATAACCTTTTGCCTGCTTGAGGACTTTCTTGTGTCGACGGTGCGCTTGAACACCACGTTTAACTCTAGCCATTTTCTTCTCCTACCAAAATCAGTTAATTAAAGTGAACTACGCAACATGCGGTTAACGCGTGGAACATCGGATGCACTAACGATGCTCGTGCCTCTCAACTGACGCTTACGCTTGGTAGTCATTTTGGTAAGAATGTGGCTTTTGTGCTGGTGCTTGTGCTTGTAGCCCGCGGCCGTTTTTTTGAAGCGTTTTGCGGCTCCACTGTGTGTCTTAGCTTTTGGCATTTCTGTTCTCCGTTGTGAGATTTTAGTTAATATTCAAGAAGAGACGCCCGGACAGCCTGCCAAAAAAATTGGCTGAACGCGGGTCGCGTGAATTACTTCTTCTTGCCTCGTGGCGACAACGTCATAATCATTTGACGACCTTCCATCTTTGGAAATTGCTCCACTTGTGCCAACTCAGCGAGATCCGCTTCAATGCGTTTCATCACGTCCATGCCGAGCTGCTGGTGAGCCATCTCACGCCCGCGAAAACGCAGGGTAATTTTGGCTTTATCACCATGTTCCAAGAAGCGCATAACATTGCGCAACTTGATTTGGTAATCGCCCTCATCCGTGCCTGGGCGAAACTTCATTTCTTTAATTTGAGTCTGTTTCTGTTTCTTTTTCTGCAGAGCAACTTTCTTCTTGATGTCAAAGACATGCTTGCCGTAATCCATAATTTTACAGACCGGAGGCACCGCATCAGGTGAAATTTCAACCAGATCCAGGGTCTCTTTCTGCGCGGCTGCAAGGGCATCCTCTAGGCTAACAACACCAACCTGACTGCCGTCAGATGCAACTAATCGAACTTCGGTGGACGTTATGTCGTCGTTAAGACGCGCCCGCTTGCTGTCTTTTTTAATAAACTTTACTCCGTTTCAACAAAAACACGCCCGCGTCGTTCCGTTTGCTCTGTAAACAGGCTGAAGATTTGCTCCAAAGGCATACTGCCGAGGTCTTCGCCGTCCCGAGTTCGGATCGCCACGGTGCGCGACTCTTTTTCTTTTTCACCAACAACGAGCAGATAAGGAACTCGCTGAATAGAATGACCGCGGATTTTAAAGCCGATCTTCTCGTTTCTCAAGTCACAAATCACTCTAAACCCTTTATTTTGCAATGATTTAGTCACTTCTTGCGCATATTCGCCCTGCGCGTCAGTAATATTCATCACAACGGCCTGTTCTGGGGCTAACCAGAATGGAAAGGCGCCTTCGTACTGTTCAATCAAAATACCGATAAAACGCTCGAAAGAGCCCAAAATGGCGCGGTGTAACATCACCGGAACTTTGCGGCTGCCATCTTCAGCGACGTACTGCGCGTCGAGTCGGCCTGGCATGGAGAAATCGACCTGGATTGTGCCCAACTGCCAAACACGGCCAATGCAGTCTTTGAGTGAAAATTCAATTTTGGGCCCATAGAAAGCGCCTTCACCAGGCAACTCCTCCCAGGCGAGGTCCTTTGCATCAAGCGCTTCTGCCAGTGCTTTTTCCGCGCGATCCCAATCTTCGTCGCTACCAACACGCTGTGGAGGACGCGTCGACAAGCGATAGATAATTTCGTTAAACCCAAAGTCTGCATACACTTCATGGAGGAAGTCGATGAACTGCGCAACTTCTGGTTGAATCTGCTCTTCAGTACAGAATATATGGGCGTCATCCTGCGTGAATGAGCGCACGCGCATGATGCCGTGCAAGGATCCAGACGGTTCATTTCTATGACATGAACCAAACTCTGCTAAGCGCAAGGGCAGGTCTCTGTAGCTCTTAAGGCCCTGATTGAACACCTGCACATGGCACGGGCAGTTCATTGGTTTCACGGCATAGCTGCGGTCTTCCGTGTGCAAGGTAAACATATCATCGCCAAATTTGTCGGCGTGGCCCGAGCGCTGCCATAAGCTGAAATCAACGATTTGCGGGGTTTTAATTTCTTGATAGCCCTGCTCGCGCTGTTTTTTACGCATAAATTGTTCGATGGTGTTGTAGACAGTCCAACCCTTGGGATGCCAAAACACCGAACCCGGGGCCTCTTCCTGCATATGAAAAAGGTCCAGCTTTTTGTTCACTTTGCGATGGTCGCGCTTTTCGGCTTCAGCCAATCGAGTAATGTAGGCGTTCAACTCTTTCTTGTTGCTCCACGCGGTGCCGTAAATACGCTGCAGCATTTCATTGTTGCTATCGCCGCGCCAATAGGCGCCAGCCACTTTTGTTAATTTAAACGCAGGCAGCTTACTTGTTGACGGCACGTGAGGGCCCCGGCAGAGATCGATAAAATCGCCCTGCCGGTAGAGACCTATCGCTTGATCGTCCGGAATGCTGGCAATAATTTCCGCTTTGTAGTGTTCACCGATGCTCTTAAAAAAAGCTACTGCGTCATCGCGCTGCCACTCTTCTCGGGTAATACCGTGATCTTGCGCCACCAACTCCGCCATGCGCGTTTCAATTGCCTCAAGATCTTCTGGGGTAAAGGCGCGCTCGAACGCAAAATCGTAATAGAAGCCATCATCAATGACCGGGCCTATGGTTACCTGGGCAGATGGGAAAAGCTGCTTAACGGCCATGGCCAGCAAATGGGCAGACGAGTGGCGAATAATATCGAGGGCTTCATCGGAACGGTCGGTGACGATGGACAGTGAAGCGTCCCCAGTGATGACATAAGACGCGTCGACCACATTGCCGTCAACCACCCCAGCAAGGGTCGCCTTGGCTAAACCGGCACCAATATTGGCGGCGACTTCACCGACCGAAACCGGTGCGTCAAACAGGCGTTGAGATCCATCAGGGAGAGTGATTACGGGCATTTTTCGTTCCTTTCCAGTGGTGACCCATACCAAAGGCCACATGCGTTAAATTTAATCAGCGCGCATTTTACCCTGTATCGATTGAGTTACAAGCCTTACGGCAATTACTTCGCGCTTGCAATGCGCCCTCAGGGGCCCTATAAAAGCGCTCTGTAACTCATCCAGAGACGACCCTTGAAAATTTACGTTGATGCCGATGCCTGCCCTACTGTAATCAAAGATATTCTTTACCGTGTTTCGCAACGCACGGGCATTGAGGTGATTTTGGTCGCTAACCAAGCCCTCGCGATTCCGCGTATTCCAACCGTGCGCGCGGTTCAAGTGAGCGCGGGGTTTGATGTGGCTGATAAGCGTATTGTTGAACTGGTTGCGAAAGACGATTTAGTGATTACTGCAGATATTCCGCTGGCCGCAGAGGTTATCGAGAAAGGCGGCAAGGCGCTGAACCCGCGAGGTGAACTGTACACGGCCGCCAATATTAAGGCGCGGCTGAATATGCGCGACTTTATGGACAGTATGCGCAACAGCGGTGTTCAAGTCGGTGGTGGCCCGCCACCTCTTTCGCAGCGCGATCGAATGATTTTTGCCAATGCGCTGGACACCTATATCGCCCAGAACCATCGTCTGTAGATCATCTATAGACTGACGGTTATGCGCTGCCTTCCCCATCGAGCATGCGTGCAATCTGGGCAGCCGTAAACGGCCAGCCTTTTTCTTCACCATTGGGCAGTGCCACAACTGGGATGCGAATGCCATAGACCTCTCGCAGCCCAGCATCTGTGTTGATGTCAACCTCAATCAAGCGCCACCCTTTCTCAGTCAACATCGGATACAGGATCGCTTTTGCCTGATCGCAGAGGTGGCAATTGGCACCGGTGTAAATTGTTAGCTGCTTATCCAAAACTGCTGCGCCGAGTTATTTTCCACACATTGTGGATGCGTGGGTTGCGCTCGAAATCGAGGTCTAATGTCTGCGCAGTAATATTCTCCACATTGAACTGCCGCGTAACCAATTCGTCCATTTTAAATTTGCGGAAATTATTGGAGAAGATCAACACGCCACCGTCGGCCAGTTTGGACATGGAATTGCGGATCAAGTCGCCATGATCGCGCTGCACATCAAGCACTGACTCCATTTTCTTGGAATTTGAAAAGGTCGGCGGATCGAGAAAGATCACATCAAATTTCTCGTGGCTTTCTGTTTCCAGCCATTTCAAACAATCGGCCCGCAACAAATGATGCTTGCTAGCGCTGAGATTGTTCAGGTCGTAATTGCGCTGCGCCCAGTCGAGATAGGTGTTGGACATATCAACACTGAGTGTGCGCGCTGCACCGGCCAAGGCCGCCTGCACTGAGACCGCTGCGGTATAACAAAATAGGTTGAGCAGGCTTTTCCCCGCGGACATCTCTGCGATTAAGCGCCGCACTGGGCGGTGATCGAGAAATAGCCCGGTATCGAGGTAGTCTGACAGGTTGATTTCAAACTCTGCCTTACCCTCAAAGGCGCTAATCGTCGCGCTTGGGCCCTGATTAAACTTTTCGTACTGACTATCACCCTTTTGGCGACGACGCTCTTTATAGTGCACCTGACCGCGAGCCTCGCGGGCAAACTCTTTGACCGCTTGTTTTACTTCAGCAAATCTGTCGCGGGCGACTTTTTCAGCAATACTGGCCGGCGCAGCATATTCTTGAACGTAAACGGAGTCTTCATAGATATCGATCGCGACGGCATATTCGGGGATGTCGGCATCGTACAAGCGATAGCAGCTAATGGCATTTTTGATCAACCAACTATCCAGTCGTCGTTGATTTTTAATCAGTCGATTCAACACCATAGTCGCGCCTTCGGTGAGTACCGGTTCTGGCGCTGGCGTGTTGAGTCGCTCAGCGATATTCGCCGAGCGTGAACTCAGATCTTCGAAAACTAACAGTTTGCAGGGAATGGTGCCGTTAAATAAGCTGTACTGCTTTTTCGGCGTCAGATCTGTCTCGCGCCCTAGCTCGGTGTTGCCAGTAAAAATACCCACTTTCCAGCCGTGGAAGTTCTTCTGCAGCACTGCACCCAGCTTCTGATATATCGGCTTGAGCCCTTCAATATCGCCCAAACGCTCACCGTACGGAGGATTCGTCAACAGCAAGCCGCGATCGGCCGTGGCTTTGCCAAACTGGTCGATGGGTTTGTGAGCAAGACGAATGTGCTCGTCGAGACCGGCCTTCTCAATATTTAGGGTGGCAAACTCAAGTACATGGGGGTTAGCGTCGTAGCCGCGAATATCCAGAGTCAGCTTTTCCAGTCCACTGATTTTGCGCTGTTGCGCCTCATCGACGAGCGCTTGCCACAAGGCGTCATCGTGCTGCTTCCAGCCACTAAAACCAAAACGTTCCCGCAGTAGCCCAGGGGCGATATCAGCGGCCATCATGGCGCCTTCGATAATCAGCGTGGCACTACCACACATAGGATCGAGCAGCGCACCACCACTTTCGGCAATTTCCATCCAACCACAGCGCATCAACAGTGCAGCGGCGAGATTCTCTTTGATCGGAGCGCTGCCCTGCCCGCTGCGGTATCCGCGGCGGTGGAGGCTCTCGCCAGAGATATCCAGCGATACCGTTACACGGCCTTTGTGCTGGCGGGTTTGAATACGGATATCGGGATCTTTGGTATCGACATTAGGCCGCTCACCTTCCACCCGACGGATGCGATCAACAATGGCGTCTTTGACGCGCTGCGAGCCATACATGGTGTTATCGATGGAGCGCGAGGTGCCAATAAAGTCGATGGCGATGGTCTGCTCTGACGAGAAGTGCGCTTCCCACGGGATATCCAGACACTCTTGATAAAGCTGTTCTGCGTCGTCCAACATAAATTCCCGCAGAGGCATTAAAACTCTATTGGCCAATCGGGACCACAGACAGACGCGATAGGCAAGCTCGCGCGACCCAGTAAAGTGCACGGCAGCAACAGTTTCTTTTACGCTCTCGGCGCCAAGCTGCTGCAACTCCTGAGCGAGCAGTTGCTCGAGACCTTTGGGGCAGGTCGCTAGCCACGCCTGCTGACCGGAAAGTGAAGACAAAACGCTGTTCCTTTGATTACTTTGAGGAATAAAACACACGCTGGATAGACTAACAAAATCTTCGACAGGGTCGACGGATTTCGGTTTACTGTACTCAGCGCACAAAAATTTGGCGCTCATCATATCGCTCTTTACACAATTTTGTTTGATAAAAACTGCGCTCGGCGCGTTTTACAGGCTGAGTGTTAGTTTCCTACATTAACCGTTAGGAGATATAAGTGAAAAAACATAAAAGAGATCAAGAACATCGTTCATTCGTGAAAGGTTATCAAGCTGCAGTTCAAGGTCGGTCCCTCGACGTAATTCCCTACAAAGAAGATTCCCCAATGGCATTTCATTGGACTAGAGGGTGGCGAGAAGGACGCGAAGATTATTGGAATGGGTTTAACCAGTATTCGTTCCAACAGAAAGCCGCCAATTTTTAACGACTTGTTTCTAACTGAGTGTTTCTAACTACGTGTTTCAAACTACTTGTTTCTAATTAAATGCCCAGCAGCGTTTTATTAGCAGAGCGGGCTCCAAAGTCTGTAGCGCCACCAGTTTAAAAGGCGCCGTCAGGTAAACAACCGTCACGTAAAAAAAGGTACTTAACGCTATATCGCAACACCCGAAAGGCATTTTATAAACAGGATCCCTCCTGTTTCCGGCTCACAACGATGAGCCACCCAAATGGCCGCAGCTCAATAACAGTTGCGGCCATTTTTTATGGGGAAGAATTACTTGATGAACGGTATGCGCTCTTAGTGCGCTTTGGCCAGCTCCTCAGCTTTGAGTTCTTTGCGCAGTACTTTGCCGACGTTGCTCTTCGGCAAGTCGTTGCGAAACTCCACAAACTTCGGCACTTTGTAACCCGCCATATTGGCGCGACAGTATTCAATCACCTGCTCTTGCGTGAGGTTGGGGTCGCTGGCGACGACAAACATTTTCACTACTTCACCCGCTTTATTATCGGCAACGCCAATGGCGGCGCACTCGAGAACAGCGGGATGCAACGTTAGGGTCTGCTCTAATTCACTGGGATAGACGTTGAAACCTGACACGATAATCATGTCTTTCAACCGATCAACAATTTTGACGTAGCCCTCTTCGTCCACGGTCACAATGTCACCGGTATGCAGCCAGCCATCGACAATCACTTCGGCGGTTTGCGCTTCACGCTGCCAGTAGCCGCGCATTACTTGGGCGCCGCGCACGCACAGTTCGCCAACACCACCCACCTCTTGTTCCACGCCGTGTTCATCGACCACTTTGATTTCGGTGCCGGGGATTGGAATACCGGCAGTACCGATCTTTTGAAAGCCTGAGGGATTCATGGAGATGATGGGCGATGATTCGGTCATGCCGTAGCCTTCGCTGACGACACAGCCGGTCACCCGCTCCCAATCGTGTGCAACGGCATCCATCAGCGCCATCCCGCCGGACAGGGTCAACGACAGCGATGAAAAATCCATTTTCTGGAATTCTTTGTTTTGTAACAGGCCGACAAATAGCGAATTCAAGCCACAAAAGATTTCAAACTTGACGTTTTTAATGGTTTTCACAAACGCGGGAATATTGCGCGGATCGGGAATCAACAAGCTGTGGCCTCGGGTCGCTGGCATAAGCCCCATATTCAGCATGTACGCGTAGATATGGTAGAGCGGCAGTGGCGATACGGTGGTGAAGTGCTTTATAGAGTGCCCACCGATTGCAACAATTTCCAGCGCTTGCGCAATATTACTCAAGATCGACTGTTGAGTGAGCATCACGCCCTTGGATACTCCGGTAGTACCACC
>Ga0208678_1000146_pt1 | contig 21295 bp, 10 predicted proteins | sample Colrivmet1550B02_FD_187654 | JGI IMG/M metagenome (GOLD analysis project Ga0208678, IMG submission 187654) | Estuarine microbial communities from the Columbia River estuary - metaG 1550B-02 (SPAdes) (version 2) | ecosystem: Environmental > Aquatic > Marine > Intertidal zone > Estuary | place... | reverse complement strand
TATTGGGACATGTATGATCCATCAAAATTTAAAATCAATGAATTTCAACAGAATTCTAAAAATGGTCCTAGAATAGCTTATCATAGCTCTGGAGAACTGAGATCTTATATCACTCCAGAAATTTCATATGAAGTTTCAAACAGCAATCGAGTAATACTTTCTGATGAATTTCAAAAAGATCTGATCCATGGATACTATGCCAGTACTAGTTTTATTGATGCGCAAATTGGTAAAATTATGGATAAGCTAAAAACAACAGGTTTGGATAAAAATACGATTATTGTAATTTGGGGCGATCATGGATGGCATTTGGGCGATCATGGTCTGTGGAATAAGCATTCGAATTTTGAGCAAGCTACCCGTTCACCACTTGTTATTTTAGACCCAAGAGTTAATAAAAAAATACAAATTAAATCACCAACAGAATTTGTTGATATTTTTCCAACACTTTGTGCTGCTACTGGGTTTAAAATACCAGAAAACTTAGATGGAAAAAATTTAATGCCATTAGTTAGGGGCGAACAAATATCTGTAAAGCCTTTTGCGGTTAGTCAATGGACTAATGCTAAAAAAACAGGATATAGTTTCAGAACTGACCGCTACCGTTATACGGTATGGCTTAATGGTAAGAAAAGCACAGATCCTGTTTTTGAAGAAGATATTTTTGCTGAAGAACTCTATGATTACAAAATAGACCCAGCAGAAACAGTTAATCTTGCAGAAGATGAAAAATCAAAATCTTTGATTCAACGATTTCAGAAACTAGCGGCTAATTTTTTCAACACTCAAAGTAATACACCCATAAAAGATTTAGTCAAAGCTTCTGAGAATAAACTATTGATAGGAGCCACTCTAAACCATCATGAACTTGGAGGTAAGGAAGAAGAACTTTTCTTGAAAGACTTTAAATTCTTATGTCCTGCAAATGCTGCTAAACAACAACGTGTGTATCCTAGACCAGGTGTTTGGCAATGGGATAGAATAGATGAGTTTCTCGAGTTTTCGAAAACTCACAATCTTTCTGTTCGCATTCATGGTCCCATCAGCCCACAAGCTTCAAAATGGGCCAAGGAAGACCGCAGGACAGCAGAAGAGTTAGAGGATGTTATGATTGAATTTATGACAGCTTCAGCCAAACGTTATAACGAAGAATCAACGGTACATTACATGGATGTAGTCAATGAAACTATTTTACCTGATGGCAGTTGGTTTGGTCCAAAACCAGGAACCGATCGCTGGGAAAACCCTTGGCTAACTATGGGACTAGACGAAAATGGTGTTCCGAATTATATCGTAAAAGCTTTTGAAATAGCAACGAAACATGCACCTAACGTCAAGTTAGTATACAATCAAAACGCTGGCATGCAAAAACCCATGTGGGACAAGGTTAAAGAAACTATCCTTTATCTCAAAAGTAAGGGTCTTCGTGTAGATGGAATTGGCTGGCAAGGTCATTTAAAGTTAAGTAAAACTACAGCTAATTTTATTGAAAAAACAGATCAAGCTTTAATGGAATTATCAGACTTAATAGATTGGGCTCATGCCAATGATTTAGATTTTCACATTACGGAATTGGATTATAAAATAGCTGATAAATCAAATTTACTTAAGGAATTTCAAACACAAGCTATTATTTATCAAAAAATAGTAAATGTTTTACAATCTAAAGTTAATTCTGGTGTGGTTACTCTGAATTTATGGGATATGGGTGAGCGATTTAAAAAACCCGATATTTATTTCCAATCCATATACGATTCTAATTTTGAACCTACACCAGCTTATAGTATAATTAAAAAAGCTTTGACAAACAATCAATAAAACCTATAATCTTTTAATCAAATTTTGCCCCTTTATATCGATACAGTACTGCAGTTGTAGCTTTGAGCTAAAGACTGAACATATTTAATTAATCCTTTAAATAACATAGGTATGAAAAAATTAAAAATTTTATTCTCTCTATTTGTAATTTCCTATTGCAACGGACAAACTAATACGAACGTTGATTTATCATCCAATAGTCGCCCTAATATTGTTTTTATAATGTCTGACGATCATGCCGTTAGTGCCGTAAGTGCTTACCAAGACTGGCTCGCAGAATTGGCGCCTACTCCAAATATTGATCGCATTGCCGAAAATGGCATGCTAATGACCAGAACGTTTAATACCAATTCTATTTGTGGTCCAAGTCGAGCCTCAATTTTGACCGGAAAGTATAGTCATGTAAATGGGTTTTTTAAGAATGAAAAAGGAGGAGATTTTGATGGTAGCCAAATGACATTTCCCAAGCTATTTCAAAAATCAGGATATGAAACCGCTGTGATAGGAAAATGGCATTTAGGGACAAATCCTACGGGGTTTGACTATTCTAAGGTGATGATTAATTGGGGTGGGCAGGGTACTTATTTTAACCCTGTTTTTTTGGAAAATGGAAAGGATACAATTGTTGAGCGCAAGCGTCATTCAACTGCACAAGTTGCTCATGATGCCATAAAGTGGTTGGATCATGAACGTGATAAAGAAAAACCCTTTATGCTGATGTATCAGTTTAAGGCGCCGCACCGACCATGGGAGCCAGCGGAAGAATTTCATTCGCTTTTTAACGACGGTGATTTTCCTCATCCTCCAAATTTTAATGATGATTATGAGGGGAGAAAAGCAGCAAAAGACCAATGGATGGAGATTGAAAACCACATGAATCGTCGTGATTTAAAAATATCACCACCAGATGGACTCAACAAGCGAGAATTGAATGATTATTATTCCTATGGTAATCAAGGTCAGTTTTGGACCCCATCAGATACGTTGCAAGGAGCTGCCTTGAAAAACTGGAAATACCAAACTTATATTAAGGATTATTTACGTTGTGTAGCAGGGGTTGATAAGGCTGTAGGGCAGATGCTCGATTATTTGGAAGCAAGTGGATTGGCCGAAAATACTATTGTTATCTACACCTCTGACCAGGGATTTTATTTGGGTGAGCACGGGTGGTTTGATAAGCGCTGGATGTATGAAGAGTCTTTTCGAATGCCTTTTATGATCTCATACCCAAAACGCATTGAACCAGGTACAGTTAATTCTAATTTATTATTGAATATTGATTTCGCACCCACTATGTTGGAATTAGCTGGGATTTCTGTTCCAGAGGATATGCAAGGCACAAGTTTTGTTTCTCAATTGGATTTAGAAACTAGTGATGTTCGAGACGCAGTATATTATCATTACTACGAATATCCCAAATGGCATAAGGTACAACCGCATTATGGTATTCGTACCAACCGTTTTAAGTTGATTCATTTTTATTATTCAATGGACGAGTGGGAATTATATGACTTGGATAATGACCCCAATGAGGTAAATAATTTATATGAAAATGTCAAGTATAAGAAACTAATAAAAAAGCTAAAGAAAAAATTAAAAGCACTTCAAATCAAATATAAAGATAATATAGGGCTAGACGAAATGCGAAAAATGACAGACATTGTCATCGAGCGGGTATACAACGAAGAAAATTTGAATCAGCGTTAATTTTCATTTTCAATAAAATAAACTTACTGTTTGCTTCATTAATAACAGTATTTGCTTCAAATGTTTCATCTACAACGTTTTCTTAAACATAAGTTTGGACTATGAATGTTTTAAAAACAATGATATTTTCATTTTTGCTTATTTCAGGTTTCTCTCATGCAGCTCCTGAAATTATTAATGCAAACGCTGTTATTTACAAAACTGTTGAGGATATTACTCTAAAACTTCATGTTTATAATCCCAAAAAATTTGATGAACAGAAAATACACAATGCTATTATTTTCTTTCATGGTGGGGGCTGGAACAATGGCAATCACAAGGCATTCAAACGCCAATCGATGTATTTTGCTTCTAGAGGGATGGTAGCTATTTCGGCAGAATATAGGCTGAAAAATACGCATGGTACCTCACCTTACGATGCTGTTGAAGATGCAAAATCTGCTCTAAGATACATTAGAAAACACGCCAATAAATTTAAGATCAACCCCAATACAATAACCGCTGGCGGTGGATCTGCTGGAGGGCATTTAGCAGCAAGTTGTGGATTATTAAAAATGTGGGATAACCCTACTGAGGAGTTAAGTATTAGTTCAAAACCTAATGCATTGGTGTTGTTAAATCCTGTACTGGATTTAGGACCTGACCATTATGCCCACAAGCGTTTTAGTAATGACTATAAATCACTTTCACCAATTCATAATATTTCAAAAAATGCACCTCCAACTATTATACTTGTGGGGACAGAAGATAGAATTTTACCAGTGCCAACCGTGAAAAAATACCAGTCCAAAATGGAGTCATCTGGTAATCGCTGTGATGTGGTTTTATATGAAGGACAAGGGCATGCTTTTTTTGCAAAACCCCCTGTAAAATATTTCATTGAAACAACTGACGAAATTGACCGCTTTTTAGTCTCTTTAGGCTATTTAGAAGGCGAGTCAACAATAAAAAAACAATACAAAATTTAATTAACCAATAAAATCAAACACATGAAAAATTATTACTTTTTTACTTTTTTTACTTTGATATTTGTTTCATCTGGAGCCATCGCTCAAGATGAGCTTATTCTTAATCAAAGTTTTGATACTGATGCTTTAAATTGGACTCCTGTGAATCAACCTACTAGTCCTGTGAGTGGTTGGGATGAGAATATAAACCATTCAGATTTAGCTACTAGCGGTTCATTCAGATTATCCGAAGACACAGGCGCAAATGCACATATTAAACACGACCAATTTTCTATACCCACGATGAGAGCAGTTGGTGGGGCAGGAGACTATGTGATTAGCTTTTGGATATATGGCGCACAAGGAAACAGAGTCAAAGTTCAAGTAGCAAATGGCTCTGGTAATACAGTTAATGCGTTGTTTACTGAAAATTTAGCACTAAACGGTGGTGTACCACAGCCAGAAATCACGGCTATTCAGACTGCAAATACTTGGCAACTTGTCACCACTACTGTTACGTTAATAGATTCCTGGGCAACGTTAAAAATATTTAACGTTAAAAATGGAACTACAATATATATTGATGATATAAGCTTTAGACGCAGTGTTTCTGAAATGCCTGTAAGTGATAATTTATCCACAGGGTGGTATCCAAATAATGCAACCTCATCAATCGCTGCCAGTACTGGGGTTCATACATTAAACATGGATAATAATAACCCTCAATTAAAAAGCTGGGATTATACAATCGATGCTGATTTAAATAAATTTATAACTATTAGTTTGAAAAATAATTCAGAAAATGACGCACTGACAATTTTCTATGACAAGGCTGATGGTAGTGGTATAAAATATGTCAACACTCAAATTTCAACATTAGATGAAACTGTTTCAACATATGAAATTAACATGACAGATACCCAATGGGCCAATACTATATATCCTCTCACGTTGTACATAAGAAAAAGTAATCCTAGTGGTACTAATCCTGCTTACATATCAGCAATTAATGAAGGAGATGTAGAGTTTCATAATATTGCTCTATCAACAACTGCTTCTATTGTTGAAAATTATAGTTCAAATTTTATAGTTTATCCAAACCCTGCGGATAATATTTTAAATTTACAATCTAATATTGATTTAATAGAAATTCAAATTAATAATTTATTGGGACAAAAAATAATTCGCAAAACTGATAATTTTGAAACGATTAATGTCTCTAATCTTTCTAAAGGAATGTATATAATAACTATGAAGACTATTAACGGTCAATCAACATCAAAACGATTCTTAAAAAAATAAATATGAAAAAAATCTTATTCACCGCTGTTTTATGTCTATTTACTCTAATAGGAGAGGCACAAGAAAATAAATTTGCAGCCAATCGTTCTGAGAATGCTGTGGCACTCATCACCTCTCAAATGGAAATTTCAGATGCAGAAGCAGAGTTTATACAACAAACATTGTATAATAAATATGCTTCTAATGCAAGAAAAATTCGAGGTAAAGGACTTTCCGAAGATGAAAAAAAAGCAGTCTATAAAACAGCTTCCAAAGAAACTCGTCAGAAATTAATGACTAAATTTAATAGAGAAGAGGTTCAAAAAATTATTGACTTGGAGCGTAAAAGTTTTAAAAAATAATGACATAGTTTAGCTTTTAATACAGAGGGGACCATGGTCTCCTCTTTTTTATGAAAGAACAAAAGAGAATATTAATAGTGTTTTGCCTGCTTGGTATTTATTTAATCAATGCACAAACTTCTACTTGGGGTATTGTAGAACAAATGGGTAGAGGTATAAACCTAGGTAATACTTTAAGTGCTCCAGTGGAAGGTAATTGGGCACCTGTTGTGTACGAGCAATATTTTATTGATGTTGCTGATGCTGGTTTTTCTAATGTCAGAATTCCAATGGATTTTTTTGGATCCCGAACAACAGGCGATGATACTTCACTATGGTCATCAAATGCCAATACTGTTGATCAATATGATGGGGGCATTACAGATTTTTTAGTAAGTGAAACTTATTTGAATCGGGTTGAAACCGTTGTAAATTGGTCTATCGGGCAGGGTTTGTACACCATTATTGATTTTCACGGTGCAGAGTTAAAAGCTAAATTTTTGGAGACCTTTAATATTGATAATATTGAAAGCAATAATTATTCGTACCCAACATCAGCAAAGCGAGCAGCGGATTTAATGAAATTTAAATCTATTTGGCTTCAAATTGCAAATCGTTTTGTAAACGCTCCTTCAACTTTAATTTTTGAAGTCGTTAACGAACCTTATTTTGAAGTTAGTGCACAAGAGATGGACGAAATCAATTTAATGATTATAGAGGCCATTAGATCCTCTGGCGGAAATAATAGTACACGTCCAATCATAATTACAGGAGGTACATTAAATTCCTATCAAGCTCCAACCACTATTGGTGCTGCAGTTCTAAACAGTGATGCAAACTTAATAGCTTCATTTCATTATTATATCCCTTTTAATTTTACGAGCTCGTCAACAGCAAATAATAATGATTTTAATTGGGGAACAACTAACGATAAATCAACCGTTAGCTCTCATTTTAATACTGTTAAAACTTGGTCTGAAAACAACAGTATCCCTATTACACTTGGAGAATTTGGTGCGGATAATGAAGGAGGCTATAATTATCAAACAGGAGTTTATGGAGATAACGGTGGACCTGTTAATTCTGATCGAGTGGAGTACCACCGCTATATTGCTGAACAAGCCATAGACAGAGGGTTTTCATTTTCAGCATGGTGCTCGGGTAATAAGTCCAATAAGACCATTCATCTACGGACTGATAACCCATTCACTTCAAATGCAGTTAGTGGAGTATGGGTTGAAGACGTAAAAGAAGCACTTTTAGCGGATGGGATATGGCCAGAATGCTATGGTCCGACCACGGGACAAATTATTTTAAATCCCGATTTTGAATGTGGGGTAACATCAAGTTGGACTTTCAATACATTTGGTAGTGCAGCAGCCGTAATTTCACAAAATTCTGATATTGTTTTTTCTGGAAGTTCTGCTGCCAGAATTGAGGTTACTGCTTCAGACACCTACAGTAAAGTTGTTTTGAGTAACATTAATTATGAACAAGACTTAACCAACAAAAAAATTACAATAGGTTGTTATGCAAAATCCCCAACGTTTGGTACATCTTTTAAGCTTAGAATAAAAGCAGAGGATAATTTGAACAATCCTTACTATACAGCTTCCTCAGCGTTTTCTTTGTCCACTTCTTATGAATATTATTCATTTGAATATATAGTTCCTCAAAACACGACTAGTGTACAGGTTCAAGTCTTGATGGGTGAGGATTTTGGTATTTATTATATGGACACTTTTGATGTATTAGTAGAAGATTATTACCTTAGCTCCAATGCACCTCAATTAGATTTAGAGTTGAAATTATATCCAAATCCAGTTAAAGAAAATCTATTTTTGAATACTACCCATAAAATTTCATATATTGAAATATACGATAGTACAGGGCGTTTAATTATATCCAAAAAACGAACAAATTTAATTGCTGTCAATCATCTGTCAACTGGGGTTTATATAGCTAAAGTTGAATTTGAAAACAGAGCAATTGTCGAAAAGAAATTTGTAAAAAATTAGTCTATTTTTCTAATCTTATTTCTTTTGGAATTCGACCAAAATGATTTTTAAAACATTTGGTAAAATAAGACGGAGAAGAAAATCCAACTTTATAACCAATTTCACTAACGGTCAGATCTGTTTTTTCTAATAATTCTTTAGCTTTCTCTAATCTAATCTTTCTAATAAATTCAGTAGCTGTATCCCCTGTCAATGCCTTTATTTTTCTGTAGAGTTTACTTCTACTAAGGAACAGCTCCTCGGCTAGTTGTTCAACTCCTAAGTTTGGATTAGCTATATCATTATGGATATAGTCCAATACATTTGTGATAAATTGTTTGTCTAAAGAAGTAGTGTTGGATAAATCTTTATTTTGAATTCCATTAAAATATTTTTCAAATAAGATTTGACGACTTGTAATAAGTTGTTTTATGTGTGACTTCATCACACTCATGTTGAATGGTTTTGTGATGTAAGCATCTGCGCCAGAATCTATCCCCTTTATTTTGTCAATTTGCATCCCTTTTGCAGTCATCATCAGTAGGGGGATATGGCTAATTTTTATATCATTTTTAACTCTTTTGCAAAATTCAATTCCATCCATTACAGGCATCATTATATCTGTAATAATCATATCGGGCATAAATTTAAGTGCTTTTTCTAGGCCTTCTTTACCATTTTCTGCGGTTTTAATTTTATAATGTTCTTTAAGTTCATTTTTGACATAATTTTTAAGTTCTAGATTGTCTTCGACTATAAGAATTGTTTTCTTTACCTCGGGCTTTTTAGGCTCAATACTATTAATCTCGTCTAATACGTCATTGATTTGATCAAAATTTGAAGTATCGGGATTTATATCCGTGGTTGATAGGTCCTTATTAAAGTGTTTATTTCCCTTTGGAAGATAAATTTTAAATTCTGTACCAACATTATTTTTACTTTTGACATCAATTTTTCCTTTATGTAAATCAACAAAGCTTTTGACAACCTCTAGGCCGATACCGGTACCACCATAGTACTGCTTATCCAGTTCCTTAACCTGAAAAAAGCGGGAAAATATTTTATTTAAATCCTCTGCTTTTATTCCAATTCCGCTATCGGTGATGCTTATGCATACCGCCTTTGTTAGCTTTTTATTTTTTATTAAAGGGAAATACATTTCACCTTTTGTTTCTTGTATTTCTAACACTACTTTACCTTTTCCTAGAGTGGCCTTAAAAGCATTTGATAAAAGATTGAAAATAATTTTTTCAAGCATTGATGGATCGGCCCATATGTTGATGTTGTTTGTTTTATTTTTTATTATCAATTCAATATTGCGTTGTATCGCTTCTTCTTCAAAATGACTTGCTACTTCTTGGGCAAAAGGAATTAAATCGAATTTAGAAACATTGACTTCCATTTTCTCAAATTGCAACTTTCTAAAATCCATCAATTCATTTATTAGTCTAGATAAGCGTTTTGAGTTTTTGTAAATAATTTTATGTTTCTCCTTGATACTGTCCGGGAGATTTAAATTGGTGTTTTTAATGATTTCTTCCAGGGGGTTTAAAATGAGTGTCAAAGGGGTTCTGAACTCATGAGAGATATTAGTAAAGAATTGTATTTTTTTATCATTTAGACCTTCAAGTTGTTTTCGTTCTTCTCGTTCTCTTTTTATTTCTAGCCGTTCTTTCACACGGATATCAATGAATCTATAAATATTATAGATAACAATTAAAAAAAGTACAAAAAACATAAAGGAGGCAAGATTGGTTTCCCACCATGGTGGTAAAATTTCAATCTCTAAAGATGTGTAGTCGTTATTCCAAATCCCATCTGAATTTGCAGCCTTTACTTTAAAATCATAACGTCCAGGAGGTATATTTGTATATGTTGCATTTCGGGTTTTCTTAACATAGTTCCAGCCAGGCTCAAACCCGTCTAAATAATAGGCGTATTCTAAATTTTTTGAGTTCGTGTAGCTTAATCCAAAAAAACCTATTGTAAATAGACTCTGATTGTGCTTAAGTTGAAGATTCGAAGTTTCTCCAATAACTTTACTTAGTGGAGAATTTTCATCGCTTGGTTTTATGCTTTTATTGGAAAGCTTAAAATCTGATATATAGACTTTTGGCACATCATAGTTTGTTGTTATTGTTTGTGGATCAAAAAAGTTAATCCCTTTATTACAACCAAAAAATAGGACACCATCCTCTGAAAAATATACAGAGTTTTTGTTGAAGTTATTAGCTAGAATTCCATCTTGGGTATTGTAATTAGTAAAGTTATTTGCCGTGTAATCAAATTTTGTCATCCCATTGTCACCCGTAAACCAAAAGATTCCTGGTTCAGATTCGATAAAAGAGGTAATCGATTGGTGAATGAAGTTGTCAGAGCTGTTGTACCACTTTGGTGTATTTTTTTTTGGGTTCAATTGGAAAAGACCATAACCATCGGTGCCAATCCAAATATTATTGTTTTGGTCTTCAAAAAGTGTCGTAATTACGTTAAAGCTAGCAGTTGTTTTAAGTGTTTTATTGATGAGCGCATTGTATGATTCAACTTTTGGGTAATTATTGATATTTGACACTTTGAACAAACCAGTTCTAGTGCCGAGCCAAATATTATCACCTTGATCAACTAAAACTTTTCGGATATTTTTTGTGTCAATATATTTTTCTGTTAGGGCTGGCTCTTGATGATGAATAAACATTTTGGATTTTGGATTGTATGAATAAAGACCACTTAAAAAACTACCAATCCATATGGTTCCCATTGAATCTTCGGCAAAGCTCATAATTCTATTGGATTTAAAAACTCCATTGCTGTTGTCAATGTTAATATTTTTAAATACGCTCTTTCCTTTTTCCAATAAAAACAAACCAGAATTCCAAGTGCCTACCCATATATTTTCGCGTTTATCGATGTAAACTGTTACCACGTTACTACTTGTAAGGCCTTTAGCAATAGGATTGCTTTGATCAATTAGATGTGTAAACTTTTCAGTTAAGGGGTCATAAACATCAACTCCACCATCAGCAATTCCAAACCAAAAACGTTTTTGGCTATCTTGAGCTATGGCTGTAACAGACTTTGAGTATAGCGATTGGTCTTTGTTTGGAATACTTTCAATAGATTTAAACCGTTCTTTTTCTTTGTCATAGATGTCAATTCCTTGGTTAAAATATCCTAGCCATATTCTATTTTTATCATCAATAAATGTTGACCAAATTGAATTTGATTTAATGCCTTTAGTTTTTGATCTTTCGTATTTAAGTGAGTTGATTTCACCTTCTTTATTTAGAATAAATAGGCCATCATTTTCGGTTCCACAAAAAAGAGAACCCTCATCATTAGAGTCCAAGGTCAAGATTCGTTTGTTGGTGATGGTGTGATATTTGAACTCATAGTAATTAGTGGGGGTATTCAAAATTTCAATCAATCCATCACTGACTGTGCCTAACCAAATACTTCCGTCCTTTTTGGTGAAGATGGTTTGTATTGGATTTTTAATGATTTTTCGACCTCCAAGTGTTGTAAATTCAGCTTGTTTAATACTATTGCTTAGTGGATTGTATCCGTATAGCCCTATGTTTGAACCAATTAAAATAGCACCTCTCTTGGTTGTCTCAATACTGTTAACTTGAAATCTGTTGGTATTTATATTTTTCTCTAAAACCACAGCTGTGCTCAAAAGAGATTCTTTATTGACCTTAAAAACACCGAAGCTGTGCGTTCCTATTAGTAATGAGTTATCATCTGTTTCATTAATAGCTTTTATTTGAATTTTTGAATTAAGTTCATTAAGTGGTATGTGTGTGAATTGATCTAAGTTCCTGTTGTATAGGTTGAGGCCTTCTTCAGTACCGACCCATAAATCATTACTTTTATCTATATAAATAACATTAATGACTGAGTTGTCAATTGTTTTATCATCGTCCCATATATGCTTATAGTTCTTTAATTCATGGCCATTAAATGAACTCAAGCCATTGCCTTGAGTTCCAATCCAAACTATTCCTTTGTGGTCTTTAATAATACAAGAAACAGCCCTCGTTCCAATATCTTCTGCAAGTGATTCAAAATTTACACTATCATAGTCTTGCTGAGCTATGACTGGACTTGGATTGAAAATAAAAAAAACAAAAATGTTTAAAATAATACCTGCGCGCATAGATTTTAATTTCGCAGAAAAAGTAATGAAAGATTGGGGCGGGTAAAGATCAATTAATTTACAATATATTGAATATATTATGAGAAGATTTTTTTTTAATGCTTCATAAATTACATAAATTTCTTCAAATGTTCCATAGTCAAGCTAATGATTCAAATATATTTGTTTGAGTTACTTCAATACTTAAATTAAATATAGCTAAAATTAATTACCAACCAATTTTAAAACAAATGAAAAATAAACTCAAAATTCTAATCGCAATCTTATTGCTGCCTCTGGCAATCTTTGCGCAATCTAAAACAGTTACAGGGGTAGTCAATGACGACCAAGGATTACCACTTCCGGGTGTTACAATTCAAGTCAGAGGGACAGATAATTTAGGCGCTGTCACCAATTTTGATGGTGAATTTTCAATCACAATCCAAGCTACAATAAAACAAGTGCTTGTTTTTTCATATGTTGGATTTCAAACGATTGAGTTAGATGTCACAGATTTGACGACGGTGCGTTTGTCCATGGAAATTGACACTGCAGAATTAGATGAAGTTGTTGTTGTAGGCTATGGTACGGTTTTGAAAAAAGATGTGACGGGTTCAATTAGTTCTGTCAAAGTTGATGAAAATATTGCTAATCAAACTACTGGAATCGATCAGCTCCTACAGGGTAGAGCTGCTGGTGTTCAAGTATCTCAAAACTCTAGTGCCCTGGGCTCAGGTGTGAGCGTTAGAATTAGAGGGACCAATAGTTTGAGAGGAAATAATGAACCTCTTTATGTCATAGACGGTATTATTATTGCATCTGCAGGAGAGGATGTAGTACATACAGGAGGTCTTGGAAATGACGGTCAAGAAGTACAAAACGGTCTCACAGGCATCAACCCTAGAGATATTGAAAGTATTGAAATTTTAAAAGATGCTTCAGCCACAGCAATTTACGGCTCAAGAGGAGCTAACGGTGTAGTATTAATTACGACTAAAAAAGGGGAAAAAGGCAATGTGAAAATTAATGCATTCCACACAACAACATTTAGAAGTATTCGAAAAAAATATGATATGTTGGATGGCGTTGGGTATGCAAGATATCAGAACGAGGCATGGGAAATTAATAATGGAAATCAAGATTTTCCTTATGAAATAGATAATAGTGGTAATGTTTATGCGACAGGTCCTAATGCTAGTGATAATCCGTTAGAATATTTTGATTGGCAACAGATTGTTTATGATCAAACGATGAGTCAAAGACTCGGCTTTTCAGCTTCTGGTGGCGGTGATAATGGCAATTATTATATTTCTGGTGGTATAGGAGATGAAAGCGGGATTGTTGCAAACTCAGGAGTTAAGTCAGGAGATTTAAGAATAAACTTAAACCAAGACCTCAACAAAAACTTAAAACTACAAGCGCGTGCTACGGCCTTTTTTACTGAAACGGATTTTGCCAATTCAGGTGATCTTATTGGTACAGCGAATCAGAGCTTTGTTCGAAGTACGCTTGTTTTTAGACCAATTGTTAATTCAGCTGATGAAGGTTTTGTTGAAGATTTGGATGCTTCAAATCCTTATTCTTGGATCAATGATTTTACAGATATTTCAAAAGAAAAACGTTTTATTGGATCTGTTGCACTCACCTATAAATTACCAATCAAAGGCTTGAGCTATCAATTCAGAACCGGAGGAAATGTTAGGATTAAAGACCGAAGACGATTTTTTGGATTGACAACTTTTGCAGGAAGAAATGCAAATGGTGCTTTGCAGATTTCAGAACTGGACTCCAAAACATATCAGGTTAATAATCTTTTGAGATACAACCGTAGCTTCAATAGGAAACACAGAATTAATGCGACATTAGGACTTACTTACGATGTTAGAGATAATCAAAACAGTGTCTATGCAGTCCAAGATTTTGTAGCATTAGACCTTACAACAGATCAACCTTATTTAGGTTCTGTTATTGATACGCCGCTTACATATTTATATTCTAAGCAACAGGTTTTTTCATTTTTAGGGCGTCTAAACTATTCTTATAAAAACAGGTATGTATTCACTGCATCTTTTAGACGTGATGGGGTTTCTAAATTTTCATCGGCAAATCGCTATAGTTTCTTTCCATCATTTGCACTGGCTTGGAATGTAACCAATGAACCTTTTCTTCAAAATTCTGATTTTATCAGCAATTTAAAGCTGAGAGCTGGATGGGGACAAATTGGAAACCATGGTATACGTCCTTATGGTACCATACCTAATTATGGCATAAGTTCTGGCGTGCAATATGGCGACCCAGTCAATGGTCTCAGTATTCCAATTATCTTGAATAACATAGCCAATCCTAATTTAACATGGGAGACCACTGAGCAAATTAATTTTGGTGTAGACTTTTCATTATTTAATGAAAAGATTTCAGGAACACTTGATCTTTATGACAAGACCACAAAAGATTTACTTCAAAATATCCCTATACCATCATCAAGTGGTTACACGAATTTACTTATAAATAAAGGAGAAATTTCTAACAAAGGAGTAGAACTTGGCTTGGATTTTGATTTAATTTCAACTGATGATCTTGAGCTATCTTTGGGAGGTAATATTGCATTTAATAGAACTAAGATTTTATCTGTTGGAGTCCCTGTTGATGATTTTTATATTGACGGAGAAGCTCAACAGCGTTCATTCTTTTTTGGGAATAGAATCTCTAATGGGCAAATTTTCCAAACACCTGCAAATGTATTTGTGCAGGGTGAAGAAACCAGCCTTTTTTATGGGTTTGAAACCAATGGAATTTATCAAACAGAAGACACGGATATCTTAGGCAATGCTGAGCCCGGCGATCCAAGAATTATAGATCAAAATGGAGATGGTGTAATCAATGATGATGATAGAACCTTTATTGGTAATCCAAACCCAGACTTTGTGTACGGATTAAATTTAAATTTTAGATACAAAAGATTTAATATTTCAATGCTTTTTAATGGAGTTTATGGAAACGATATAGCCAACGGTAATCTTTTAACTATTGGTAATGCTGCGGGGCAATTTCAAAACATTAGTTCAGATGCATATTACAATGCGTGGCGACCTGATGCACAGTCCAATACAAATCCAAGAATTGGTTATAACACCATTGGCGACACTGCCATTAACGATCGGATTATTGAAGATGGAAGTTTCTTGAGACTAAACAATCTTACGGTTGGTTATGATTTACCTGTTGAAACTACCAGTCTATTCAGCCGTTTTAATGTCTATGTAACAGCTCAAAATTTATTTACCTGGACCAACTACAGTGGCTACAATCCAGAAATCTCAAGTTTTTCTTACGACGGTCTTAGAAATGGTGTTGATTGGAACGGTTCACCTGATGCAAAAACAATATCTATTGGAGTAAATCTTAACTTTTAAAATTAATTAAAATGAAAAATTTAAAAATATTCTTATTATTTGCCCTTACCATATTTACGTCTTGTGACTTAGATGAAGATCCTCCTTATTTGGGTGATAATGCTTATAATGACCCAATATCTATTTTAGCTACCTTGGATGGTGTTTATGCGGGGTTAGCAAATTACCAAGCTCAAGAAAGACGGCTTTTTGTACAAAATGGCTTTTCAGGTTTTTTTGTTACAAGAAAACAGGGTCCAAATATAAATAATGTAAATAACAGAAATCTATTCTCATTAAAGCCACAGGCCAATGATGGTGATGCTGATGCACTGTGGTTTGGTTTTTACAGAGCCATAGCAAGGGCAAATACTTTAATCGCCAATGTTCAAGATTATGACCCTGATGGCAATTCAGCTAATGACAAACTTTTTAAAGAAGTGGTTGGTCAAGCCCATTTTGTAAGATCCTGGTCTTATTTTTCGTTGGTGCGTTTATTTGGTGATATTCCATTAATTTTAGATTTGCCATCTCATGATGCTGTAATGAACGCATTGACTCCTGCAAAAGAGGTTTATGCGCAAGTTATTGCAGATGCCAATGCTGCTGCTGATATGATGTATGATGGTTATAATGGTGATGGAGAAATTGATTACCAGTATTACTATCCTAAGAAATATGCTGCTAATATGCTTTTGGCCAAAGTTTATATGACCATGGCTAGTAATGAATATGCAACTACTTATGACATCATCCCAGATAATTTATTGGGTTCTGATTTTTGGCAAATGTCCTATGATCAAGCCATTCAAGTTTTAGATCAATATCAGTTGGTATCTGATTACGCTTCCCTGTTTACTTTAGAAGGTGAAAATTCTACAGAATCTATTTTTGAACTGCAGATTAGTCAAGTTGCTACAAATTCGCAGATGGGAAGAAATTACACCCCTAATAATTACAAACCAGGACAATGCTTTGGTTGGTTTAGTGTTGGTGCAGATTTTTATGACGATCATTTTACAACTTATCCAGGAGATCCAAGGCTCGAAGGTGCTACTTATATGAGTGAATATAGAAACAATGGTAATAACCCTAATAACGTCGGTAACTGGGTTCGCACTTATCCTTCAAGAAATAGAGGTTGGTTTGGAAATTCTCATCCTTACCTTTTTAAATTCGCTAATAAAGACATTACACATAGCAATCAATATGACAGTAAAAATATTATTGTTTACAGGTATGCGGATCTTTTACTAATGCTAGCTGAAATTTCCAATGAACTGGGAAATTCAACCGGTGCATTAAATTATGTTACACAGGTTTTGGACCGTTCTGGATTAAGTAATGCAGAATATGCCAGTGCGGATCAAACGACTTTTCGAAATAAAATAATGAAGGAATACCGCTATGAGCTTCTCGGTGAGGGAGAAGATGCACATAATAATAGGCGTAGAGGTTTTGATTATTTTTTAGAACATATTATTATTCCTCATAACCCTAGCAGTTGGCATCCAATTACTCCAAATAGAAGATTGTCAGACGGCCAATCTATGAATTTTAACAACAAAGATTTGACGCTAAGTGAAGACCCCTCTCAGATCATGTTTTTACCCCTGCCGACAAGAGAAATTAACACTAATGACTTAATAAATTAATTTTTGTAAAATAATTTAATGAAGTATAAATTTTTAGTAGTTTTAAATTTGTTTTGGGCATTCAATATGAATGCCCAAAATGAATTACCTATTGCTAATGGTGCTTTGGAAAGCATTGACGCGCAAACAAATACTTTTAGTTTTTGGTCCAATTTACAAATCAATGGCGGTCAGGTAAACTACTCCATAGAAACCGAAAATTTAATCACTGGAAGTACGAAGGCACAAAAAAGTCAAATTATTTCATTAGGGTCTAGCGGCTGGCATGTTAAAACACAAAGTGATTATTTATTTCAAGTGGAAGCGGGACAAAGCTATACCGTCCGATTTTGGGCAAAAGTTAGTGGGTCAAGCTCTGCGACCATGAAGGTTGTATTTCAAGCCTCCGATGCACCTGGAAGCTATCAAGGAAACGACACAACAATTTCTCAAGACTGGCAACAGTACAGCCACATTTTTACAGCGGAAGACAACGCAGATTTAAATAAATTGAGTTTTTGGTATATGGATGCAGGAGTTACTTATTACTTGGATGAAGTTGAGGTAGTCGCAGGAAATACGATCTCATTTAACTCCGCTTTCACCTATCAATCTGTGGATGGATTTGGTGCAGGCATAAAGCGAAGAACGGAGCATCTATATGCTTTGGATGACAGCATGCGTGAACAGATTGAAATACATGCATTTCAAGACTTGGAGCCTAATATGATTCGCTTTTTTGTATACCATGACTTGGAAGATCCTAACGATAACAATAACCCATTTTATCTAAATACTGCTGGATTGGACTGGACTCGCTATGACAGTGATCCTACCCAATGGAAATCTCGTTATGTAGCAGAAGCACTCAATAATGCGTTTAATTTGAGCACCTATGGATTTGGCCACATTATAGGCAATTGTAATAGTGCGCCAGCGTGGCTAAAAACCAATGGATTGCACAATGATGGTGGTACTCTAATTGCGGATGGAGAGGATGAATATAGCGAGTTCTTAATCGCTTTTATCAATGGAATGCAATCGCGTTATGGAATTAATATTACTACAATTTCACCAACCAATGAACCTGATTATGATGTGACCTATGAGTCTATGAATACAACCCCCTCAGAATTATCCTCAATAATTTCAAATCTTGATTCGCGCTTAGATGCTGAAAATTTAAGTGCTATTAAAATCATATCCCCAGAAACGTTTAGAGTCACTTCAAACGATGCAACAAAGTCTACAACTAATTACATCAACACTATGTTTGAAAATTCAAGTGTAGTTGATGCAACGGATATAGTTGCTACACACACCTATCAAAACCCTATAACACCATCAAATTGGTCCTCTCTATCTACAGCGGCTATTGGTAAGCCTATTTGGGTAACAGAAGCTGGTAATTTACACAGTCCAAATTGGGATATGGAAGATGCTAGTTATCATATTGATCGTATTATGGATGGCTTTAACTTTGGAGGCCTTACTGCTTACATGTTTCATTTATTTTATGAACAGCATAAGTATCAATCAGAAGTCAATATTGGCCAAAATTACGGCTCATCTGCTTTAGTTTTATGGGATTCTAATATGGATATTATTTTGCCTAAACGCTATTTTGTTTTAAAACATTTTGCAAATTTAGTTAAAACTGGTTTTCAAAGAATTCATCTCAATAATTTTGACTCAGGACTAAAAGCAGTTGCTTTTAAATCCCCTGACGAAACTAAAATTATTCTGCAATTGTATTCAGATAATGATATTGGTAGTTTTGAAATCGAAATCCCCCAAGGAACAACTTCAATAGAACATTATATAACCTCAGACGCTGAGAACGATAACTTTAGATTGATAACAAATGAAAACTACGACTTGAGTGCTAACTACATCGGCTCGAATCTTTCAGCCATGTCGATGCATAGTTATGTGTTTACAATCGACAGTTCATTAAGCTCTCAAATCGGATATAACAGTCTAAATGAACCTAAAATTTTGGTATTTCCAAATCCCACAAATGCTCTGTTGGAATTGAAATTTCCAGTGAGTCAAAATCGTGAAATTATAATCTATCAATTAAACGGTACTCAGGTTTTTAATGAAAAATATCAAACCGCTCAAAGTGTTTCAATAGACGTAAAATCATTTGCTGATGGGATGTATATAATTAAATCAATTACTGAGGCTGGACAACAAACCACTAAATTTTTAATCGAAAACTAATGAAAATTAATCAATATTATTACTGTTTTTATCTTATTACATTATTTTCTTTTTTTAGCCTACAAGCCCAAGACAGCTCAACAACGCCAAACTTCATTTTTTATTTAGCAGATGATCAGGATCTATTAGACTATGGTGTCTATGGTAATCCAAAAGTACATACCCCAGCAGTAGATGCTCTAGCTCAAGAGGGTATGCGTTTTACAAACTTTTATACAGCGCAAGCCATTTGTGCACCAAGCCGTTCTCAGATTTTTTCTGGAATGTATCCGATCAAAAATGGATGTATGGCCAATCATCTTCCAGTTAAACCAAAGCTCAAAACAGTTATAGATTATTTAGAAGCCGAAGGATATGATGTTGTTTTAGCGGGGAAAGGGCATGTAAAACCAAATTCAGTTTTTCAGTGGTCAAAATATTTTAAATCGGTAGATCATCGTTATTTACCACTTGATAAACTTGAAAATTATTTAAAGAATGTCAAAAAACCGTTCTGTGTTTTTGTTACTTCAGACTTTCCTCATGGGCCTTACCCAAAAACATCACAATACACCAATGAGGATATTTTTCGACTTCCATATGATAAAGGCAATTTTAGAAAATTCAAAACAGGATATTATCAGAACATATTTGATGACAATATGCAGCTAGAACGTGTTTTAGAAATGGTTCAAACTAATAGGTTTGTCGAAAATTCAATTTTCATTTATGCATCCGATCACGGAATTTCTGGCAAATGGGGTGTAGCAGAACAGGGATTGAAAGTACCCTTTATAGTGCGCTGGCCTGGCCATGTTGAGCCTAATTCTGTTTCGCATAACTTACTTAGTTTTGTTGACGTATTACCAACTTTTCTTGATATTATTGATGCTGAGGTACCACGTGAAATTGACGGAAAGAGCTTTCAGTCTGTACTAAAAGGAAATCAAAAACCTATACATAAATATATTTTTTCTCTTGCTACTAAACAAAATATCCAACAATGTAAAGTATTTCCAACACGAGCTGTAAGGGATGAGCGTTATAAATTCATTAGAAACTATAATTCTATTGAAGTTGTGAACTCTAACTATGGTTCAAATCCTGTTGTCAATGAATTTATTCGAATGGGAGCAGCGTCTTTTCCAAATGTGCCTTTTGAAGAACTATATGATTTAAATGTTGATCCATATCAAAAACAAAATTTAATTGATAACCCTAAATTTTCAGACCAAAAAGAGCGTCTTTCATTAGCATTAGAAGATTGGATGGTAACACAAAATGATTTTTTAATTAACTCTAAAATGCCTTTAATTAAACCAACACTACACCCATTGGATCGCAACTCTAAATGGAATAGCGTTAGTGAAGACTTGGCAGGTAAATTAGATGAAAGTGATTACACTCCTTTACATTACTAAAGTTTTGATTATGAAATTTTCAAATAAAATTAATTATTTACTTTTTGCATTCTGTTTTGTTTTTAGTGTAGCTGGTCAAAACAGTTCAAAAAAAGCTTTGAATGTTATTTGGATAAGCGTTGAGGATATGGGGCCCGTGTTAAGTAGTTATGGAAATAAATCTATTCAAACCCCTAACATAGATCGTCTGGCCAATGAAGGCATCAAATACACAAATGCTTATGCTACAGTTGGAGTTTGTGCTCCAAGTCGCTTTTCAATTATTACCAGCATGTATCCTGCGCGATTAGGTGCGCACAACATGCGTACGGGAGACCATAACAATTTTAAGTGGCCAGAAGACGTAAAATTTAGACAAAACAAGGGTGTGGTTGATAAATCAGGTGAAAATATTCCAGATTACGAAGTGGTTACACC
>Ga0208678_1000145_pt1 | contig 21313 bp, 22 predicted proteins | sample Colrivmet1550B02_FD_187654 | JGI IMG/M metagenome (GOLD analysis project Ga0208678, IMG submission 187654) | Estuarine microbial communities from the Columbia River estuary - metaG 1550B-02 (SPAdes) (version 2) | ecosystem: Environmental > Aquatic > Marine > Intertidal zone > Estuary | place... | reverse complement strand
TAATATTATAATAGAAATGTTACGGATATTAGTTTTTAAAACTAAATATACCGTGGAATAGGGTTTTAAGAAGATAGACTTCTTATGCAAAAAGTTGTTCTGGAGGCGGGCTGTTTAATTTGGTCAAATTAAAAGTGTAGTTCTTTGAACAATAGCGAATTCTTTTTTTGTGCTCAAGGCTTAAAAACACACCCTCCTTATCAGTTGAGTAATATATTTTCACCTCCAAATCTTTGATAGATTCTTTACCTTTATTTTCTTCTTCTTCACTAAAGTCAACTATTTCAGTAATCTCTATAGTACTTTCCGATAAATTGATAAAAGTAGGCGCTACGATTGAGGCCGTGATAATCAATGTAAATAAGAAAGTTATAATAATTTTACTCATAATTTTGCAAAAAGCTAAGGTACAAAGTTGGGTATAGTTATTTTAATTTTTTTTAAAAATACTAAGGATTTTAATCTTATCAGCAATAATCCAACCAGTTTTTCCATCTGAAATTCTAATTTTTTTCCAATTATCTACGGTATCTAGAACAAGAACCTTTGTTCCTTCGTGAAGTGTAAATATTTTTTCGCTATTGTCTGTTGGAGCATTGTTAATACTAATTTCTTTACTAAATATGATTGCTTCTACAGTTGTATTTGAAGACGTATACTCCTTTATTGTAAAAAATAAAGTAATCAATAAAAGTAGAAAACTAAGGATACTAGTCACAAAAAACAAACGTTTTATTGAAGGTGTAAATGAAAAATAGAATAGAAGAAAAAGTAATGTGCCTAGAACAGAAAACACAACATTAACGATAGCCCATTCATTGTAGGATAACTTTTTCACTATAGCGTCATCTAGTTTTTGAAATATTGTTTTTGGAATTTCATCAATAGCATCTATTGTGAGTCTTTTGGCAAACACTAAATTACTTTTAGCTTCCTCGTTTAAAGGGTTTAAAAGAAGCGCCATTTCATAATTATAAATAGCTGGGGCAACTTGGTTTAGTTTGTAATGACAATTTCCTAGGTTATAATATAATTCTGAGGAAATAAGTCCAAGTGCCTCTATTTTCTCATAGCTAGAAATGGCTTCAGAATAATTAGACAACTTGTAGTACTCATTTCCTTCTTTAAATAATCTTTCAGAGTTTTGAGAAAACAACTGAGATGAGAGAAATAGCAGTAAAATTAGATTTTTTTTCATCTTACAATTGTTTATCAATTTGTGTGATTACAGATATAGATTTTTCATAATCATCTTTCATTTCCACTGCAGATACTGGAGAATATCTTGCCATATCACAACTATTAAAAACTTCTATAAATGAGTTAATATCATCTTCATGAACATCCACTGTTTGTAGTAGTTTTGTAATTTTTTCTTTACTAATATCTGAGGTTTCAATTTTTAATTTAGCTTTCAAATAATTATGAAGTGCTTTTTCTAATGCCACATAAAAAGCTTCTTTAGCTCCTAGTTGTTTTTTTGCTTCAGAGAGATATTTTTTAGCTAAACGGTCTGCTTTTCTTAGCTTATTCCCTAAAACATCATTGCTTCTTTCTTTATTCTTTCTAGCAATTACGATACCCATAGGAATAAATAACAAAGGAATAAATAACAATAAATAGTATAGTTTAGAAGCATAGAAATTTGATTTTTTTGCTAAATAAAACGAACTACTTGTTTGAATGTATTTAAAATTATCACCTGTAATAATAATTTCTTTTTTTGAGTTTGATTCCACATCAGAATCTGTCACTAACTCTTTTCCTTCTAAAACCTCAACAAATAAATCTTCTGAAGTTAAACGAACATATTTTTTCTCTTTAAGGTCAAAATAAGAGAACTCAGTACTTGGAATTTTATACTTTCCTTTAAATTGTGGAACAACAGTATAATTTTTAGTTACTGAACCTTTAATACCTCTAGAATTAATATTAATTTTTTCCTTTTGTTCTGGGGTAAAAACTTCTAATTCTGAAGGTGTTTTAATCTCTGGTAATTCAAATAACTTTAAATTTCCATTCCCAGTAACTTTCACAGAAACTGTTGCTGATTCATTTGATTTCAGAATATTTTTACTTGAACTTACTACAAAATTAAAATCACCAACAGCTCCATTAAAACTCTCAGGCTTTCCTTCGGTAGGGAGTGGCTTAGATTTAATAAATTTTCTAGCTGAAGCAAAACTTTTTGTTACGTTTCTTACAATAGGATTTCCAAAAAAATCTCCTCTTCCTGTAGGAACTCCAATTACAATATCCATTTTTATAGGGTCTATTGTAAGTTTTCCAGATTTTGTTGGAATTAAAAGAGCTTTTTGTAAAACAACATATCGGTATTGCTCTCCATTATAGGTTCCGTTTTTTGCATTTAATCCACGTATTTTAATATCTTGATTCCAAAAACCGTTATACTGAGGAGACTCTGTATATGAGAAGTCTCTTACACTTATATTTTGACTAACATATAGTCTATATTCTACATAAATACCTTCACCAACATATGGACTAGATTTAGAAATTTCTGCAACTAAGTGAACATTTTGTTGTGCAATATAGTTAGGGTCGTTTGGGTCTTTAGGAATTTCTACCGAATCTAAAACAATTACTTTAACAGGTTCTGACTTAAGTACTTTATTGTTAAGTTTTATGCTTGCAAATGGGATTAAAAATTCACCTTTTTTCAATGGTTTAATAATGTAAGTATACGATTGAGAAAAACTTGCTTGTCCGTTAATCCACGATTGGCTAATAGACTGGCTTGGTCCACTAATAATTTGAAAATTTTTAAAGTTAGGAGGTTCAAAGTTATCCGCTCCTTGTTTATTAATGGTAAACTGTATTTTTAACCTTTGGTTGAGGCCTAATTTATTTTTACTAACAGTTGTAATAAGTTCAGGATTTTGCGCAAAAGCAGAACAACTCAATAGAGCACATAAAATTAGAATATATTGAATCTTCTTCTTCATTTTTATTATCTAACGAATCACAAATATAAAACTTACCAATCTTTTTCTTGTTTAACTTTAGATCCTTTTGCTTTTTTTGCATTTAATTTTTTCTGAGTTTTTTTCTCTTCATTTTTTAAACTTTCTAACAGCTGTTTAATTTGTTGAGGTGACATTTTACCGGGTTGAGGCTTTTGTTCTTTTTTTTCATTTTTCTTTGGGTCTTGTTTCTTTTTGTCGTCCCCTTTATCATCATTTTTCTTTGGATCTTTTTTGTCTTTATCGTCTCCTTCTTTTTTATCTTTATTTTTCTCCTTGTCTTTGTTCTTGTCTTTATCCTTATTTTTATCTTTACCCTTATCTTTGTTTTTATCCTTGTCTTTGTTTTCTTCATCCTCAAGAAGTTTCTGTGCTACTGCTAAATTATAGCGTGTTTCATCATCATTTGGATTGCTTCTAAGAGCATTTTTAAATGCAGCTACAGCGCCTTTATAATTTTTTCCCTGCAACATTGCATTACCGATATTATGGTATCCTTCAGCTTTTTCAAAATCATTTTTTGCATTTTCTACAGTAATATTATATTGTGGGATTGCCTCTTTATAATTTTTTTCTTGGTATAGAGAGTTTCCTAAATTATAAGTTGCTTTTTTGTAACTACTATTTTTTTCTAAAGCTTTTTTGTAGGCAACAGACGCGTCTGTAAAATTATTTTGATTGTACAGTGCATTTCCTTCACGCACTAATTTTCTAGCTTCTCTTTGAATTGCAATAGAATCTTTTTGAGCATAGGTTGCTGTTGAGGTAATAAACAATATAAAAGTAAAACATGTAGAGATTGCGTTCTTCATTTTTTCAAGTTTAAGTGTCTTTTTCATTGAATAAATCTATCTTTTTCAACCATCTAGTTTTTTTATCTAGTAAAAATACATCTAGGATTAAAAATAAAAGACCGATTGCTAAAAACCATTGAAATTGATCTTTATAATCTGAAAACTGTTTAGTTTCAAATTCTGTTTTTTGGGCATTACTAATTAATTCATCAATAGCTTTTACGGGTTTGTCTGTTATATTACCATCAATATAATTACCGTTAGCCACATTTGCCACACCTTTTAAAAGTTCAGAATTACGTTTAGTTAAAACAGTCTCTCCTTTATATTTTTTATAGCCAATTAAAGATCCATTAATTTTCATAGGGATTGGGGCACCTTTTTCTGAACCTACACCTATTGTGTAAACTTTTACACCCTCATTAGAAATGTTTTGGGCTAACTGCTTTGTTTCTTCTTGATGATCTTCTCCATCTGAAATAATAATTAAAAATCGATTGGTCTGATCGTCATTATTATAATATGTTTTCGCTAAATCTAAAGCTTCCTTTATTGCTGTTCCTTGGCTAGAAACGAGATCAGGATTTGCATTTTGTAAAAACATTTTTGCTGCCCCATGGTCTGTAGTTATAGGCAAGAGAGGATATGCATTTCCTGCATAAATAATAATTCCTACACGATCACTTCCAAGCTTATCAATAATTTTAGATATAATTTGTTTTGATTTCTCAAGCCTATTTGGAGCAATGTCTTCAGCTAACATACTTTTAGAAACATCTAATGCAAAAACAATATCTACACCTTCTCTTTTAACTGTTTTTAATTTTGTTCCTATTTTAGGATTTACCAAAGCCAAAATAAGAAATGATATTCCTAGGATAAAAAACAAGAGTTTTAATCCAGATTTAAACACGGAGTAATTGGGCGCTAATTTTGTCAATAAATCTAAAGAAGCGAATTTTTTCTGAGTCCTTTTTTTCCACCACAACACCACTAGAAAAATTACAACAAGTATTGGAATTGTTGTAAATAAATAAAAATATATGGGCTCCTCTAATCTGTATAACATTATATAAAACTTCTAAATAATGTGTTTTTCAACACAAATTCTAATAATAATAATCCGCCGGCAAGAAAAATTAAAAATCTATATTTTTCTTGATAGTTATAATATTTAAACTCTTCAATTTTAGTTTTTTCAAGCAAATCAATTTCATCGTAAATTTCTTGTAGCTTCGTATTGTCTGTCGCTCTAAAATATTGTCCCTGGGTTTCACTTGCAATAAATTGAAGAAGTTCTTCATCTATTTCCACCTTTTGTTTTCTAAATTGTAATCTCCCCCTGGCATCTCTACTTACTGGAAAGTCTGCCATCCCGTTTGTGCCTATACCTACAGTGTAGACTTTAATATTTAAACCTTTTGCAAGTTCTGTTGCTGTTTTTGGGTCCACAAAACCTGAGTTGTTAACCCCATCAGTTAGAAGAATAATCACTTTACTTTTCGCTTTACTTTCCTTTAACCTGTTAACAGCAGAACCAAGCCCCATACCAATTGCAGTTCCTCCATCTAGCTGCCCCCATTTAATTTCTGAAATGGTTCTTTTCGTAATTCTTTTATCACTAGTTATTGGAGTTTGAGTAAAACTTTCACCAGCATATACAACTATACCTATTCGGTCATTAGGTCTCCTATTTACAAAATCTGTCGCTACTACTTTGAGGGCTTCCAGTCGGTTTGGCTTTAAATCCTTAGCCAGCATACTAGCAGAAACGTCTATAGCCATTACTATGTCTATACCCTTGTTGGCTTTGATCTTTGTGCTAACAGCAACGTTTCTAGGTCTTGCTAAGGCAACAATTATTAGGGCTAATGCAGTTAGTCTTATAACTGCGAGTAAGGGTTTAAGTTTTGGTAAAATATTGTTTTTTGTATGGAAGCCTTTTAAGTTAGATACAGTTAAAACAGCAGTTTCCTTTTTACGCATAAAAAAGAACCAAACAGCTGTTATAGGGATTAGAATTAAAAGCCATAAAAATTCCGGGTTGTTAAATTCAAAATTATTCCAATTCATTTTCTTTTATTTCTTCTATTAATGGAATAGGTTTTAGGTCATTTAATACCTTTTCTGCATCTCTTCGGTCTTCTTCAATTTCATGTGAAAGCGGAGTAGATTTTGCAAACTTGACTAAATCTGCTTCTTGTAACAGCGCATTTAGTTTACGTATAGTTTCTTTAGCAGGTTTAATATTTTTTGGGTTGTTATAATCAGAAAGAAGAGAAACTAACTCATGAGTTGTAATTTCTAGTGCAGGGATCTCTAATTCCTTTTCTATAAACACACGTACAATCTCAGTAAGTTCGCTATAGTATTTTTTAATTTCATTGTTTTGCCACAACAACTTATTGTCTAATTCTTGAAGTTTTTCTAAGGCTTCTTCAAAAGGAGGTAATGTATTAATAATTTCTACTTCTTTGATTTCTGGTTTTTTACGGTTTTTCAAATAATAGATCAATAAACCGATCAATAAAATTGCTAAGACTACCCATATAATATAAGGCTTAAAATCATCATAAACCAAAGGTTCGCTTTGGATGGCCTTAATTGGGAACATTTTTTGTTTAGTAGTATCTACTGCAACTGTAGCGACATTTATCAATACAGAATCAGATAGATAAGCCCTGTTTTTGATGAAAATTTGTTGCGTGGGTATGTAGAAGGCTCCGCTATCAAACCCAGTCATCAAATATTTTTTAATGAGGCTGTTTTTAAAAGTATCAATTTTCACATCCTTTACAACTTCTAAACTAGTTAAGTTTTCTAGTTTTTCAGGGAAAATAACGTTAGCAGTATCTTTAATTACAATTTTAAACAAGAATTGTTCTCCAATTCTAATATTGGTTGTGTCTGTTGTTACACTTACTTTTTGAGCATAAGTAAGCGAACTAATTAGTAAGAGAAAAAAAAGAATTTTTAGTTTCATTTGTATTATCTCCCTTTATGTTTAAAATACCCTAATAATTTTTTCACGTAATCTTGGTCTACTCTTGTGTCTATCGTTCCAGAACCACTTTTTTTGAAGGTAGTTTTGAAATAATCGGAGAGGCGCAAAGCAGATTTTTTATAATTATTACGAACCTTTTTAGAATTCGTATTGATGAGTTGAACTGTATTTGTCTCAGCATCTAACATGGGAACCATTCCAAGATTAGGAATTTCTTCATCATGTTTGTCATACACACGGATTCCCGTGATATCATGTTTGTTGCCAACAATTTTTAGAGTTTTTTCGTAATCATCATCCATAAAATCAGATAACATAAAAACAATGGCCTTCTTTTTCATAACATTAGAGAGATATTTAAATGCCTCCGATATGTCTGTCTTTTTACTTTCGGGTTTAAATTCTATTAGCTCCCGTATTATTCTAAGCACATGGCTTTTTCCTTTTTTTGGAGGGATAAATAACTCAATTGTATCCGAAAAAAGAATAAGACCAACTTTATCATTATTTTGAATTGCAGAAAAAGCTAATGTGGCAGAAATTTCTGTAATGGTATCTTTCTTAAATTGATTTGAAGTTCCAAAACTTTCAGAACCAGATACATCAACCATAAGCATCATGGTAAGTTCCCTTTCTTCTTCAAATACCTTTATGAAAGGTTCATTATAACGAGCAGTTACATTCCAGTCAATTGCCCTTACATCATCCCCAAATTGGTAAGCTCTTACTTCAGAGAATGTCATTCCTCTACCTTTAAAGGTAGAATGATATTCCCCGCCAAAGATATGATCAGACAAACGTCTAGTCTTAACTTCGATTTTTCTTACTTTTTTTAGAATTTCTTTAGTATCCATGATATAAACACTATTTGTAGGTAAGCTAAATAATTTTTTGAACCTCCTTAAAAATGTTTAAAAACAATTTTTTTAAACTTAGTTGTAATGTCGAAAACATCAGTTGCTATGGAACCTCTATTTCATTAATTATTGAGTTAATAATATCTACAGACGAAATATTTTCAGCTTCAGCTTCATAGGTAATTCCTATTCTGTGTCTCAAAACATCATAAACAATAGCTCTAACATCTTCAGGAATTACATACCCTCTTCTTTTAATAAAAGCATAGCATTTGGCTGCTTTCGCCAAATTTATACTTCCTCTTGGTGAAGCGCCAAAACTAATTAGCGGCTTGAGTTGAGAGAGGTTGTAGCGTTCAGGATATCTAGTTGCAAAGATAATATCCAAAATATATTTTTCTATTTTTTCATCCATGTAAACTTCATTCGTGGCTTCTCTCGCTTTTAAAATTTGAGCAATGGAAACTACTGGGTTTACGTTTGCAAAACCACCATTTAAATTTTGTCTCATGATAGTTTGCTCGTCTGCCAGTTTTGGGTAATCAATAACAGTTTTGAGCATAAAACGGTCTACTTGTGCTTCAGGTAAAGGATATGTTCCTTCCTGTTCAACAGGGTTTTGCGTAGCCATGACCAGAAAGGGTTGATCTAATTTGAAAGTAGTATCTCCAATTGTTATTTGACGTTCCTGCATGGCCTCTAGTAAAGCTGATTGTACTTTCGCAGGAGCTCTATTAATTTCATCGGCTAAGACAAAATTTGCAAAAATTGGACCTTTTTTGATAGAGAAATCATTGTCCTTCATATTGTAAATCATAGTACCTACCACATCGGCAGGTAATAAATCTGGCGTGAATTGAACCCTGCTAAAAGAGCCTTGTACGGCTTTTGAAAGTGTATTAATGGCTAGTGTTTTTGCTAACCCTGGAACACCTTCTAGTAAAATATGGCCATTTCCTAATAGCCCTATGAGCAAGCGTTCTATCATTTCTTTTTGACCAACAATTACCTTGTTCATCTCAGTGGTAAGAAGGTCTATGAAGGCACTCTCTCGCTCTATTTTTTCATTAATTGACCTTATATCTATCTCCATTATATCATTAGTTTGAAAGTTAAAAAAATCGAAAACAAATCTACACTATTCGATTTTTTATCATTGTTAAAAATAGGTTAAAGCTAGTTACAATGGGTTTTTTTCAGTTTTTTTAAACAAAATTTTAAATTACACAAGGTGAGATGCATCATATTAAGCCTGTATTTTTTTGTTTTTAACAAAAAAAAAAGCAACATTTGCAGATATTATCAATCAATTACACTTATATGAAACAAAATAACTTATTAAAATTTTTTACGGTTATGTTTTTGTTTGCTGGTGCAGTTACAATTAGCGCCCAAACGATTAAAGGAAAAGTAACTGATACAAGCGGAGAAGCTTTATCATTTATGAATGTCGTAGAAAAAGGAACCACAAATGGTACAACAACTAATGAGAATGGTGAGTTTTCTTTAGATGTTAAGAAAATGCCAACAACAATTTCTGTATCTTCTTTAGGATTTAAGACTGTTGAAAAAAGTATTGTAGATGCTAGTTATGTAACCATCGTCTTAGAAGATAACAATCTTGCTTTAGATGAAGTTGTATTGGTTGGGTCTAGAAATAAAAACAGAACTGTATCAAACACGCCAGTTCCAGTTGATGTAATTGATGTTACAGAGCTAATTAGCTCAGGACCTCAAGTTTCTGTCAATGATATATTAAATTATGTAGCACCTTCTTTCACTTCTACTTCACAAACTGTATCTGATGGTACAGACCATATTAATCCAGCAGCCCTAAGAGGTTTGGGTCCAGATCAAGTATTGGTTTTAGTAAATGGAAAAAGAAGACACAATACTTCACTGGTAAATGTAAACAGTACAGTTGGTAGAGGAAGTGTTGGTACAGATATGAATACTATCCCTTCGTTTTCTATCAAAAGAATAGAGATTTTAAAGGATGGTGCATCAGCACAGTATGGTAGTGATGCCATTGCAGGTGTTATAAATATTGTTCTAAAAAGCGATGAAGGATTAGAGTTTCAAGTAAACCAAGGATCAAACTGGGGAGACCAAGCAAACAACCAAAGTGGTGGTATGGATGGTGAAAGCTTTCAATTTGATGTAAATTATGGAATTCCTTTAGATGACAAAGGTAGTTTCATTAATTTTACTGGATCTATGTCTACTAGAGCTCCATCATACAGAGCAGGTGCCGAAGGGTTTTCTGGTCAAATATTTGATGCAAGTAATTCTGTAGAATGGGTAGGATTAAATTCTGGATATGGTTCAGATATTACACAATATTCTTTATCTCAGATTCAAACATTTGCTCAAGGAGTTACTTACTTCCCTTTTTCATTAAAATCTCAAATTAATGCGGCTAGTTCAATAGACGAATTAAGAGGGTTATTAAACTTTAATACTTCAGAGGATGAATTAGTTACTAGGGGTCTTACAAGACAAGACTTTAGTATGAGAGTTGGACAATCACAATTAAGAAATGGTAAGTTCATGGCTAACATGGAATTAAGACTTAATGATGATTTTAGTTTTTATGCCTTTGGAGGGATAAGCCATAGAAGAGGTAATGCAGCAGGTTTTTATAGAAGACCAGCTCAATCAAGAGCTTTTACAGGATTGTATCCTGCAGGAATGCTTCCAGAAATAAATTCAATTGTAAATGATGAATCTATTGCTGTTGGTATTAAAGGTAAAAAAGGAGATTGGGATATAGATTTCAGTAATACCTATGGTAAAAACTCTTTTGATTTCAATATTGGAAATTCAAGTAACGCAAGTTTACAGCAAGCATCACCATTAGAGGTTTATGCAGGAGGATTTTCTTTTGCACAAAACACAACCAATTTAGATTTAACAAAATTCTATGATGATGTAATGTCTGGGTTAAACGTTGCAGTTGGTTCTGAATACAGAATGGAAGCCTATGATATTACTGCTGGACAAGAAGAATCTTGGGCAACATACGATATTAATGGAGACATCTGGGATGGAAATGCTGCTACTCAGGTAGTAGATTTCTTCGGAAGATCAAGAGCTGGTGGAATCCAAGTATTCCCAGGTTTTAGACCTTCAAATGAAAGAAACGCAACTAGAAACAGTTATGCATTTTATGGAGATTTAGAATTAGATGTTAACAAAAACTTATTCCTTTCAGGAGCTGTTAGATATGAAAACTACAGTGACTTCGGATCTACTTTCAACTGGAAATTAGCAGGAATCGTAAAGTTAAATGACAATGTAAACTTAAGAGCAGCTGCAAGTACAGGTTTTAGAGCTCCATCGTTAGCTCAGTTAAACTTTAATACAATAAGCACTAACTTTATTTCAGGGGTTCCTTATGAAGTAGGAACTTTTTCAAATGATAGTCAAATTGCTGGTGCTTTAGGAATTCCGGAATTAAAACAAGAAGAGTCTTTTAGCGCAAGTTTTGGTGTTACAGCTAAAATACCAGATGCTAATCTTAGTTTAACTGTAGATGCTTTCTTTACTGGAGTTGATGACAGAGTTGTATTAACAGGTAACTTCTCAATTCCTGATGGAATTGTTACAGATGCAGAATCTGCTCGTTTCTTTGCCAATGCAATCGATACTGAAACAAGAGGTTTTGATGTCGTAGTTTCACACAAGGATAATGTAGGGGAATTAACTTTATCAAGCGATTTAGCAGTAACTTTTGCTTATACGCAAAGAGTAGATGAGATTAACTCATCAACAGTATTAGCTTCTCAAGCGAGTACTTACTTTGGTGAAAGAGAATCTTATTTCTTAGAAAAAGCAACTCCTAGATTTAAAGCAAATCTTGGACATATGTTAAGAGGAGAAAAGTGGAATTTCTTTTTAAGAAATTCATTCTTTGGATCAGTAATTAATCCTGATACTACACTTAGTCAAACTATTAATGACACTGCAGTTTCTATTCATCCAGAATTTGGAGCAAAAATTTTAACTGACATGTCTTTCGGATACGACGTTTCAGAAAATATGACTTTAACTATAGGTTCAAGTAATATCTTTAATGTATATCCAGATGCAAGCCCTGCTAACTTAACAAGTGGAAATAACTTTATTTACCCACGTGTTACTTCACAGTTTGGTATAAACGGTAGAACAGTTTTTGCTAGATTAAAATTTAAATTATAAAATACAAACCTATAGAATATGAAAAATATTAAATATTTAGCACTATTATTATTCTCCATCACACTTTTAGTTTCGTGTGGACAGGATGATGTAGATAGTGTAACAAACCCTGGATCTTTGAATCCCACAAGTGAAATTAATCTTGGATTTACTGATGACAATGACGGTCAACTTGTATTAGAGAGTTCTGATACCAACGCAACTACGTTTACAATCAGTATAAGTACAAATCCACTACCTGTTGCTACAGTAATTACATTAGGAGCAAGTTCTTCAGACGGTACTATAGACGGAACTAGTTTTCCAGAAACTGTAACAATTCCTTCTGGAGAAACATCAGTAGATGTTATTGTTAGTTTTTCTGATGATGGAGTAGCTGAGGGACAAGGAGTAGAAACAGTAACTATTGAAATATTAGATGCTGATTTCGGTGGTAATTATGATTACTATTTAACTCCTGGAGATCTTACTAGAACAGTTGACGTTACTGATACTTTACCTTTAGTTATAGAAACTACTGTTGGAGATGTTGACTTTAGCTTTTTCTGGGCCGGTAATTCAGATTTAGATTGTAGAATTAGAGATGCATTTTTAACTACCATTGATTTTGGTTACTCTGTATCACCAGGAGAATTTGTAACTCTACCAAGTGCTGTGCCAGACGGTGTTTATACCTTCTCTATAAGACCTTGGGATGTTTTTTCGCCTGCTATTGATTATTTAATAGAAATGGAGGTTCCTACAAATGAGACCTATCCTTTCACGAGTACATTGTTAAACGCTCAAGGTGGATGGTCTCAAGAAATCACTTCTTTAGAAATTACTAAATCAACAGATGGAGCTGTAGTAACTTATATCGTCGTTCAATTTTAAAACATATACAAATGAAACATATTTATAAATTTAGTATTGTATTATTAGCAGTTTTTACATTCATTGGATGTAATGTAGATGATGATGATGCAATAACAGTATTGCCAATGAAGGAGCTTATCGCTTCCTTCGATAAACAAGTTAATGTAATTGCTATTGCAGATGATGCTACTAGCTATGATCTAGTTATCAAATTTTCAGAAGCATTACCAAGTTATTCAACTGTTGAATATTCTTTAGATGGAGGAGTTACAACTTTAGCTGCAAGTTCGCAGGGAGATAACTCTCTAGTTATTCCTGTTTCTTTTGATGTAACTGAAAATTCTCACACTATTAGTGTGTCAGATTTTATCGTTGTAAATGCTGCTGCAAGAAGGTTCACTCCTAGTTTTACAGGAAACACCTCAGTTCAAATGGTAAGACAAGGTTATTTTTCTGCTAAAATGACTTGGGAAGGTGGTCAAGATTTAGATTTACTTTTCGGTACGATGTCAAACGGTTGGGCTCCTGGTTTTCTTTTAGACTCTAGCGAGGGTGTTACTAATGAAGAAAATGTTTCTGGATCTCAATTGGAAGATGGAAATTACGGAATGCTTGTTTTAGAATGGCCAACCAATACATTTTCTCAACCTGTAGATATTACCTTTGATATTGTTACAGCAGGCGGAACTTTTACGCTTACTAAAAACGCTGTTGATTTTGGTTTTCACTGGTGGGGAACAAAAAGTACTGATGCAGACGGTAACGTTTCATGGACAATGTATACAGAAGATCCATCATAATAAAAAGTTTACAACTTTTAATAAAAAAAAGAGACCTTTTAGGTCTCTTTTTTTTATTTTTCACCTATGATAATCAATCAAAATATTTCAAAATTAAAACCTTCTGCAACACTTTTAATTAATGAAAAAGTAAAAGAGTTGCGAGAAAAGGGTGAGCAGGTTACTCATTTTGGTTTTGGGCAATCGCCTTTTCCTATTCACAATAGTATTGTCGAAGAATTAAAAAACAATGCGAGCAATAATCATTATTTACCTGTAAATGGCTTAAGGAAATTAAGAGAACAGTTGTCTAATTTCCTTTCAATTCATCAAGGGATACAAAGAGACTCAGATCAAATATTTATTGGACCTGGGAGTAAGGAGTTATTGTACCAATCTGTTTTAATATTTGAGGGTCATTTTATAATTCCAAAAGGAAGTTGGGTTAGCTATATCCCACAAATTAAATCTAAGGGAGGAACTTATAGTGTTCTTGAAACTGCCTTAGAGGATAATTTTAAACTCACGGCAAACTGTTTAGAGGCATATTTAAGCGAAAGTCTTCACAGCGAACACATCCTTATTTTAAACTCTCCAAATAATCCAACAGGAGCAACATATTCAGATGTAGAATATGAGTCTTTGGCAGCAGTTTGTAGAAAGTATAAAGTAATTGTGTTCTCAGATGAAATCTATTCTCAAATAAATTTTTTAAATGCGCATTCCCCGAGTATTTCTAAATACTATTCAGAGGGAACAATTGTTTTTGGAGGGTTAAGTAAAGTGTTTTCTGCAGGCGGATATCGTTTAGGGTTTATGTCGTTACCAAAGGAGCTTAAACACCTTTCTGTAGTATACTCATCTTTGTTTAGCGAAACCTTCAGTTGTGTGTCTTCCCCAGTTCAATTTGCAGCGCTTAAGGCTTATAAATATTCTAAAGAACTTCAACTTTATGTTGCTACCTCTGCGGCTATTTTAAACGGGATCTCATCTTATATTTATAATGAGTTGTCTAAATGCGCTATTCAATGTACAGTTCCTCAAGGGTCATTCTATATGATGGTTGGCTTTGATAATTTTAAAACCACGTTAAAACCTCTTAAACTAGATACTAGCGCGAAACTCTCTCATCACTTATTAGACAACTATGGAGTTGCATTATTGCCAGGCTCTGACTTTGGATTCAAATCTAATGAGTTATTCTTTAGAATGGCGTTTGTAGATTTTAATGGTGAGAAGGTTATGAAAGCTTTCGAAAAAGTAAAAAATATAGATGAGTTGTTTATTAAGGAAAACTGTATGAGTATTTATAAAGGGGTACAACAACTTATAAAATTCACGAAAGAAACTATTTAAAATTCTTTGAGTTTAAAGGTTTTCATAAACTCTCCATAAGTGTAGTATTGTATCCAATCTCCAAGATTAATGTAGGTGCTAGAATTGTTTAATTCAATTTCTAAAGGAAGGTGTCTATGACCAAAAACAAAAAAATCATAGTGTTTTTCTTGTAGTTTTTTTCTGCAGTATAGTGCCAGCCATTCATTTTCCTCTCCTAAAAAACGGGCGTCTTTATCACCTGAAATTAATTTATTTTTAACAGAAAAATAGTGCCCTAACCTTACTCCAATATCTGGATGAAGCCACCTAAATAACCATTTAAAAAATGGAAAGGTAAATACTTTCTTCATGCGTTTATATCCGTGGTCTCCTGGGCCCAACCCATCACCATGACCTATTAAAAAAAGCTTACCATTAATATCAAACTCTTGTGGCTTATGGAATACCGGGATGCTTAATTCTTTTTGAAAATAATCACGCATCCATAAATCATGATTTCCCACAAAAAAATAAATAGCTATTCCAGCATCTCTAAGTTCTGCAAGTTTTCCTAAAACTCTAACAAACCCCTTAGGAACCACAGTTTTATATTCAAACCAAAAATCAAATAAGTCTCCCAATAAAAAGACAGCTCCTGCATCTTCTTTTATTGTATCTAGCCAGGCAACAAATTTTCTTTCTCTGGGAAGACTAGCTTCAGCTGTTGGGGCTCCTAGATGTTGGTCAGATGCGAAATATATTTTTTTATTTGCAGATGTAGTAATGGTAGTCATGAGATGCAAAGTAACACTATTCTTTTTTAGCATCCAATTCTAACACTTTTTGAAGCATAGCATCATCTTTTTGAATACTTCTGTAAAACCCCTCATCTCCAAAAATCTCTCTTGCTATAGTAGCTTTCACATAGGTTTTAATTTTTGCTTTAATGGCTATTCTATCATTTCTATAATAAGTTTGAGTAGCTTTAGGAATTAACTCAAGATAAGATTCTAAAATTGAATTGTCTTTATCAAAATTAGCAAGAAACAGGTCTAGTGTCCAAAGTGTATTTAGGGCTTTTCTATTTTTATCTACATAGTCAAAAGAAAAGTTAGTAATACTGTTAAATAAAAAGTTATTCAGATAACCAGTAGTATCTATACCTACAAAGATATCGGGTATAATTCCTCCACCTCCGTATACATATTTCCCTTTTGGAGTTTTATATCGAAGAGCATCATTAATTTGAATACTATCTCTATACAATAACTCTCCACTTAACATTCTTTTTTGATAATCTCTACTATAATTTACATCTCCATTTCTCGTATATGGCTTTTGGATAGATCTTCCTGTTGGGGTATAGTATCTAGCAGTGGTTAATCGAACTGCAGAACCGTCTCCTAATTCCATTTCTACTTGAACTAATCCTTTCCCGAAGGAGCGTCGTCCTATGATAGTCCCCTTATCATTGTCCTGTAAAGCTCCAGCAACAATTTCCGAGGCAGAAGCAGAGTTTTCATCTATTAAAACATAAAGTTTTCCTTTTTCAAAAGCACCACCTTTTGTTGCGAAATATTCTTCTATTTGTCCTTTATTATTTTTGGTAAATACAATAAGAGTATCGTCTTCTAAAAATTCATCAACAATATCATTAGCAATGTCTATAAAACCACCACCATTACCTCTTAAATCAAGAACTAAATCATTCATTCCTAAAGCAGTAAGCCTGGACAGTGCAGATTTAAATTCTCGATAACTATTTCTTGCAAATCGATCTAATTTAATATAGCCAATATGATTGTTTATCATATAAGAGAGGTCTACACTTTTAATATTTACATCACCTCGTGTTACAAGAAGATTAAATAACGAATCTGTAGTTTTTCTGTAGACCTTTAAATTTACGTCTGTACCTGATGTCCCTTTCAGAAATCTTGGAATATCGTTTGCATTCAACTTTTTCCCAGATAAAGTATCCTTATCAGCTATAAGTATTCTGTCACCAGCTTTAATTCCTGCTTTAATACTTGGTCCTCCTTTAATAGGTTCAACAACAGTTACAGAGTCATTAATAATTCTGAACTGTATTCCAATACCAACAAACTTTCCTTGCATTCTCTCTTGAATATCCTGTAAGTTTTCTTTTGGAATATAAGCAGAGTGAGGATCAAGCTTACCCAACATATCTGATATGGCATCATCTAATAGGTTGGAGGTATTTATGGTATCTACATAGTTTTGATCTATGTAATCCATCAGACGCCTTATTTTTGCTTCATTTTTAGTGTTAGAATTCAATGCAAACCCACTGCTGTTTCCATTCATAAAGATTCCTATCAAGACACCAAAAATAGTTGCCAATGAGAGATAAATAGGGAAATTATTTTTGCTCATCTACGGGTAAATATTGAGTTTCAACTCCTGCTTTTTCTAAAAATTTAATTCCAGAGGTATCTTTATATTCTTTAGAGTAAACAACACGAGTAATTCCTGCTTGGTGAATAAGTTTACTACACTGTTGGCAAGGTGATAAAGTAATATATAAGGTTGCTCCAGCAGCAGATTGTGTCGAGGATGCTACTTTTAAAATTGCATTGGCCTCTGCATGGAGAACCTCCCACTTAGTGACCCCACTTTCATCTTCACAACAATTGTCAAAACCCGAGGGAGTTCCATTAAAGCCATCTGAAATAATCATCCTGTCTTTTACAATCAGAGCTCCTACTTGCTTCCTTTTACAATGCGATAGTTTTGCCCATTCACGAGCCATTTTAAGGTAGGCAATATCGTATTTATGTTGTTTAGAATTCATTGATTTAAAAATAGTGAGATTTAAAAAATGAGTACGTTAATTATTTACCAAAATATTCTATTAATTACCATTGGGAAAGCAATTCCAATAACAATAGAGGAGCCAACTAATATCCAATCTCTTTTACTAACTCTAAAAATATTTTGTAGTAACATGCCAAGTATTAAAATACACAAAACAATTACTACTTGGGCAGCTTCAATACCAAAGGCAAACTCTATCAAAGGTAAAATTTTATCATCTTCTTTTCCAATTAGTAACCTAAAATAATTTGAAAAACCTAGACCATGAACCAATCCAAAAAATAATGCGAAGGAAAATATGATTTTTTCTTTTCCACCCGAGGGCCTGGAAGGTCTTAGTATATTATAAAATCCAGTAATACATATGGTTACAGGGATTAAAAACTCAACAATTTTAACAGGCACATGAACAATGTCGTAAGCAGCTAGGGTTAATGACATAGTATGCCCAAGCGTAAAAAAAGTAATCAACCAAACCACTTTTTTCCATTGATTAAAATTATAGATAATAGTTAACACAATAATAAATAAGACATGGTCATAGGCTAAAATGTCTAGCACATGATTTAGACCTAATTTAAAATACAATATGAAATCATCCAAAATAAAAATTTTAAGTCTTCAAAGATATAAAACAGACTTCAAATAGTATTTTTTAAAAAAAACTAATTTTTTTCTCTCAAATAGTTAAATTATAATCAAAACCTTCACCAAATGTGTATATTAGAGAACAAAAATAAATTAGCAAAACAAAAAATATAAAAAAATGAAAAATTTTATTACAAAGTGGTATCCTATTATTTTAGCATTTATTTGTCTATTGTATTCTGTAGGTTACGGGGTAATGGGAATGACAGAAGAGGCACAATACTCAGCACATTGGCCAGGAACAATATTATTATTTGCAATAGCAATTAGACAAAGAAGAACAACATGAGCATAGGATTTTTCATAGTAGGCGGAATTATATTTGCAACATATATGGGACTAACCATATGGAATATCATTTATTCTTCCCAAAAACAAAAAGAGGAGAACTATCCAGATAAGGGCACATAGAAATGTGGGTTAGGTTCATAAAAAAAAGTTGATTAAAGGTTTAATCAACTTTTTCTTAAAAGAATTATATCTAAATGTTACTTCAATTTAGAAGACATTTCAGGCTTTAACTCTGCAGTTTCAATTGTGATACCCCATTGTTCAATGGCTGCATCATACGCAGCTTGATCATTACGATGGCTTCTCCAACCAAACATTTTATTGTATTCTTCAATATAATTAATATCAGGGTTTTTAAATGCACCTTTTCCTTCTGCATGACTATTGTAGGCTTCTACTTCCATAACTTGGAATGCTTGCCCACCACTTTGAAGCATAAATACTCCGCTTACTCCAGAGTACCCTAATGATTTTTGAAGTTTTACATTGTTACTCCAAAATCTAAAGAAATCAGATGCTTTTCCTCTTTTTAAGTTATAGGCAGTCATTTTAATGAACCTGGCTGGAGGCATATCATTATTCCAGTTTTGACCCAGACCTTTCATTCTCCACCATCTAACATTTCCATCATTTTTTTCTGTGTACGGCATTACATTTTTCATCCAGTAAGCCATTTCAGCAGAATCTTCTGTATCAAAAGCAGCAGCACTTCTATTCCCCATTACTCTCATATATTTACCTTGATCGGCACCTGTGATTATTTGATAGGTAGCAAATGAGGTTGCTTTAGTATTATTGAATTTTTGTGTTTTTTTAGCAACACCAGATTCAAATTCTGCATTCATTCCTTTTTTTGCTGTCCATTTATTTGTTTGCCAATATTCCCTGTTTGGATTGGTCTGAGACACTGCAAATAATGGAACTAAAAGTAAGATTAGTAATTTTTTCATAATTGAATAGTTTTTAAAATTAAAGAACTCTAAGCTACAAAATATTAATTGCTAAACAAAACTAATTTAAATTAAATATCAAATTTTATCTGATAGAATTAATAACCATAAAATAAACACATTTTTTAACCTATGTTAAGTGTATTTTATTAAATTTATATCAATTTTGTTTACCTCCTAGTTTGATTTATACCAGTAGATGTTATAGCCATATGAAAACTAGAAAAAATAAAAAACACAACAAAAAATTAAAGTATTTAAAGTACTTGTCATTTACCTCACTTGGTATTTTACTTTATATCATAATATTATTTCTATTTTTTTACTTACTTAATAATGTAACGGAATCATTTCAGACGGTTTTGTAATCATTCCTAACTATATAAAAACCCACAAAAACAAAAAAGCAAGCTTTATGTTTTAGCTTGCTTTTAGATTTATTCGTACTCGAGGTGGGAATCGAACCCACACTCCCGAAAGAACTGGATTTTGAATCCAGCGCGTCTACCAATTCCGCCACTCGAGCATTTATAGTTTGCAAATCTAAAAAATATTTTATGAATGTGAGATTTAATCTTAAAAACTCGTCAAATAATTTTACTTTTGTTTTATACATTAAAAACTAACCTAATTAAACCAAACTAAATGTCTAAAAAACAACTATCTCCAAAGCTTTTTGCTTGTTCTCAAAGCATGATATTGGCCGAGAAAATAGCAAAAGAATATGGGGTCCCTCTTGGAAAAGTAAAAACAACAAAATTTAGTGATGGAGAATTTCAGCCTGCTTTTGAGGAATCTGTTAGAGGTAGAAGAGTTTTTATAATAGGCTCTACATTTCCTACTGCAGATAATTTAATGGAGATGTTATTAATGTTAGATGCAGCTAAACGAGCTTCTGCAAGACACATTACTGCTGTAATGCCTTATTTTGGGTGGGCTCGTCAAGACAGAAAAGATCAACCTAGAGTTGCTATCGGAGCTAAGCTAGTTGCAAACTTGTTGCAAGCAGCTGGAGCTACAAGAATTATGACTATGGATCTACATGCAGATCAGATTCAAGGCTTTTTTGAAAAACCAGTAGACCATTTGTATGCTTCTACAATTTTCATGTCATATATCAATAATTTAAAATTAGACAATTTAACAATAGCCTCACCAGATATGGGAGGGTCTAAAAGAGCTTATGCTTATTCTAAATATTTGATGTCTGATGTAGTTATTTGTTACAAGCAAAGAAAAAAGGCAAATGTTATTGGACATATGGAGCTTATTGGAGACGTTAAAGGCAAGAATGTGATTTTAGTAGACGATATGATAGATACCGGAGGAACCCTTGCAAGAGCAGCTAATTTAATGATGGATAGAGGAGCTTTAAGTGTAAGGGCAATATGTACTCATCCTATACTCTCAGGAGATGCATATGATAAGATTCAAAACTCTAAATTAACTGAGTTAATTGTATCTGACACCATTCCATTAAAGAAGGAGATTTCTAAAATAAAAGTTGTAACTTGCGCGCCCTTATTCGCTGATGTTATGACAAAAGTTCAAGACAATACATCGATAAGTGACCAATTTTTAATGTAACTAAATTTTAAGTAAAAAAGTAATGAAATCAATTACAATCAAAGGATCAAAAAGAGAAAGCGTGGGTAAAGTAGCAACTAAAGCCCTACGTAATGCTGGTATGGTTCCCTGTGTTATATACGGAGGAGATAAGCCAGTTCATTTTTCTGCAGAAGAAAAATTATTCAAAAAACTGGTATATACTCCAAATGTATATACAGCAACGATTG
>Ga0208678_1000140_pt1 | contig 21498 bp, 20 predicted proteins | sample Colrivmet1550B02_FD_187654 | JGI IMG/M metagenome (GOLD analysis project Ga0208678, IMG submission 187654) | Estuarine microbial communities from the Columbia River estuary - metaG 1550B-02 (SPAdes) (version 2) | ecosystem: Environmental > Aquatic > Marine > Intertidal zone > Estuary | place... | reverse complement strand
ACACACTTGATGTTGTAATTGGAGTCTCTAGACCAATAAGTTCTGCAATAGTATTTAGTGTTTGAATATTAAAATCTTGAAGTTTTAAAACAGGTTCTTTAAAAAGAGGCGCCAAATCATCCTCATAAAATTCAAAATAGGGAGAGGTTCTATAGGCTACTTGTATAGATTTCCAATGTTCTGCTAGCCACGAAAAATTGTTTTCTGGAGCAACATCCTTGGTTTTCTGGTGTCGTATGTTTTTTGAATGCCGTATGGGTATATTTAATAATAGTTTCCCATTGCTGTGCGCTATATAAGCTCTGTTTCTGTAGGTTTGTTTTTGATAATTGTCTTGTGTCTCTAGGGTGATTTTATCTGCCTTTGCCATTGCAACCATTGTTGCAATAGAGGGGAAGTAACTTGGATAAATTAGGATATGTCGTTCCACTTTTTAGTTAAGCTTTCTTTCTTCTTTTTTGAAACCAACGAAAACCAAACCATCCTGCTAGTAGTACTAAAAAAGGGATAAAATAAGAGGTTGTTTCTCCCTTACCACTAACGGTGGTGAAGAAACGATCCCAGCGTATTTTATTAAATAAGCCTTTCGCTTTACTATTAAAGCTCATCCATACAAAAACGGGTTTCCCTACCACATGGTTCATAGGTACATATCCCCAAGAACGGGCATCTTGAGAGTTATTCCTGTTATCTCCCATCATCCAATAATAATCCATGGTAAAAGTGTACTCAGTGATAGGACTTCCGTTTAACAGTACGGTGGTTCCGTTTTGTGTAATGGTATTTTCTATGCCAATTTCACTTCCTTCATAGACTTCAATAATACGTTTGTAAAAAGCAATACTCTCTGGAGTAATAGCAACTGTTTTTCCTGCCTGTGGGATGTAAATGGGGCCAAAATGATCATTGTTCCATGAATTTGCAGCGGTCTTAGGAAATATCCCCTGATCTTTCATGCCTTTTTCTGCCATCTTTCTTTCTGCGCTTATCACATCTGGGTAGTTTTTAATGCCTTGGTATGCTTTGTCTGTTAAATGAGCTGTGTAGGTATATACTCCCGTAGCTCTATCTAGGGCTGTAGCATACATATCGCTAACACCATATCTATTAGAGAAATAATTGTTTGGTTCTGGCAAAAGCCTTCTTTGTTCGTCAACTTTTACTAGAACACTTTTTGATGTAATAGTATAGGCAAATTGTAATTTTGCACGATCTGGTAAATCGTTTTTTGTACCATTTATATAAACATATCCATCACGTACCTCTAGAGAATCTCCAGGGAGTCCAACACAACGTTTTACATAATTTGATTTTTTGTCAATGGGTTTATACATCTTTCCAGATGGGGGAGGCCCAATATCTAAAAATTCATCAATAGGCCAATTAAATACTACAATATCATTGTGCTCAATATCTTCAAAACCAGGTATTCTTATACTTGGCAGCTGGGGTTTTGGAATGTAAGATTTTGTCCTAGTACCCATAAACACATCATGCATCATTGGCATTGCAATAGGGGTCATTGGCGTGCGTGCGCCAAAATGAAACTTACTCACAAATAGAAAATCACCTACCAAAAGTGTTTTCTCTAGTGATGAAGTGGGTATCACAAAAGGTTGCATAGCATAGGTATGCACTATAGTGGCTGCCACTATGGCAAATGCTAAAGAGCCAATCCATTCTACCAGTGCGTTTGGTTTTTTTAAATCCTCATCTTCTAAATAAGTAAGTTCTTGTGTATAATTAACATAAAACAAATACAATCCTCCTGTTAGGATTACTAAAAGAGTGTCTATAGTACTTGTTTTACCATATCTGCTTAGTAGCTCTACCCACAAAACAGGAAACATAATAAGGTTTACAATAGGAATAAATAAAAGAAGTGTCCACCACCAAGGTTTTTTTATAATGCGCATCAATACCATGGCATTGTATAGTGGCACAACTGCTTGCCAAGGTTTTTTACCTGCAGCCACGTAAAATTTCCAAGTACCTAAAAAATGGATTACCTGGATTACCAGCACCACCATCAACCATTCAATTAAACTCATAGTATATATTTTTCTTTTAAAACTTTTTTAAGCATTCGTTTCTGAAACCCTATTTCTTTGCTATATGTCCCTATTTATCATAAAAGTTACAGACCTAGAACATCTTTCATGGTAAAAATTCCTTTTTTATCAATAAGAAATTCTGCAGCTATAACGGCACCAATAGCAAAACCTTCCCTGCTGTGCGCCTCGTGTTTAATGGTTATGGTGTCTATTTTTGATGAAAAAGAAACACTGTGTGTGCCTTTTACATCTGCTTCTCTTCTAGATTTTATACCAATAGCATCTGGTGTGGTATTATCTAGACTCCATGTGTTCTTATCTGTATAGGGTAAAAGATCTTCTACTAGTGTTATTGCAGTACCGCTAGGAGCGTCTTTTTTTTCTGTATGATGTATTTCTTCTACAGATACCTTGTAATCACTCCAGGGCTTCATTAATTTGGCTACATGTTCATTTAGATTAAAAAACAAATTCACGCCAATACTAAAGTTTGAAGCATAGATAAAACTACCAGTACTGTTTTGGCAGGCCTCTTCTATGACTTTTTTTTGATCTAACCACCCTGTAGTGCCAGATACTACCGGAATTTTCGCTTCAAAACACTTTGTGATATTCTCTACAGCTGCTTGTGGAGTAGAGAATTCTATGGCAATTTGTGCCTCTTTAAAATTTCCACTTTGGGTAGATGCAGTAGATTTATAAACAATTTCATGGCCTCTTTGTACAGCTATTTGTGCTATAATTTTACCCATTTTTCCATATCCTAAGAGCGCTATTTTCATTTTAGTGTATATCTAAAGCTAAGCCCATAACTTGGCGGGGCTATATTATTGGTATTTAGTTTTGGGGTTATAGACAGATCATCACTAATATCATATTGCTTTAAATGCGCATCTACGTTTGCGTCTATAATATTCAATAAATAAAATCCAAGTGATACAATAATACTAACATTTTTATTTCTTTGGGTACTTTTTTGAGCGTCAATTAGTCTATTGTTTGAAATAAGAGGTGTGCTACCTGTGCCAAAAAACTCATCATCTGTAAACCCGGCAAGCCTTCGTTTGTAGGCATCTCTAAAACGATTGTAATCTGCATCATTTCTCATGTAAAAATACACTCCTGTTCCAATTCCTGCATAGATTATAGGTATTTTCCAGTATTTTCCATTGTTTGCTTGGCCAAGCCCTGGTAGTACCGACGAGTAAAAAGCAGCTCTAGCAGGCGCTAGAGGATCATAGGCTTGTTTTTTAGTAATAGTATCTTCAACAACAAGATTGATTTGTTGTGAGACAGCATTTATCTCCTCTTGCGCAAACAATGGTAAGCTTGCTAAAAGTAAAATAATATAGAGGAGTTTACACTTCACGAGAGAGTAGCTTGAGTAGTCGGTCAAAATCTTCTTTGTTTTTAAAAGGTACTATAAACTGCCCCTTACCTGCGTCGTTTACTTTAACATCAATATTAGCCTTTAATGCCTTGATTAGCTGCTTTTTTGCTTTGAGTGCATATTTTGGTGCTGTTTTGATAGTTTTCTTTGATGAAGATGTAGGCCCTTTTGTACCTCTTACTAAAGTTTCTGTTTCACGTACAGATAGTTTATCTGCAAGAATTTTCGCATATATATCAAGCTGCGAGTCTAGGTTTTCGACATTTATAAGCGCTCTACCATGACCCATAGTAATAAAACCGTCTCTCATTCCAGTTTGTATGATAGGATCTAATTTTAGTAATCGTAAATAGTTGGCTATTGTTGATCTGTTTTTACCAACACGGTCACTCATTTGGCTCTGAGTTAAATCAATTTCTTCTATAAGACGCCTGTAGGAGAGTGCAATTTCAATAGGATCAAGATCCTCACGCTGTATGTTCTCTACCAGTGCCATTTCCAAAGATTCTTGGTCATTGGCAATGCGAATGTAGGCTGGTATGGTTGTGAGCCCTATAAGAGAAGATGCTCTAAAACGACGCTCACCACTAACGAGTTGGTATTGGTTAAAACCAAGTTTACGCACTGTGATAGGCTGTATAACACCCAACTCCTTAATAGAGGAGGCTAGTTCTAAAAGCAAATCCTCATTGAAACTGGTTCTAGGCTGAAATGGGTTTACTTCAATGGCAGTTAATTCAAGCTCTACAATACTTCCTACAACCTTGTCTGCATTTTTATCATTAGCAGATTGAATGTCATTAGAAGGGTCTTTCAAAAGGGCAGAAAGGCCACGTCCTAGTGCTTGTTTTTTTGTTGCTTTAGCCATATTGTATTTACTTGGCGCGAGACCTTATTTATTTTTTTCTATTAATTCTTCTGCCAAACTCAGGTAATTGTTGGCACCTCTACTACTTGCATCATAACTAATGATGCTTTCTCCGTAACTAGGGGCTTCACCCAAACGTACATTGCGCTGAATGATTGTATTAAATACCATTGCATCAAAATGTTTTTTCACCTCTTCAACCACTTGATTTGATAATCTTAACCTAGAATCGTACATGGTAAGGAGTAAGCCTTCAATATCCAACGTCGAGTTGTGTATCTTTTGTACGCTTTTTATGGTGTTTAAAAGCTTACCAAGACCTTCAAGGGCAAAATACTCACATTGTATAGGTATGATAACAGCATCTGCAGCAGTTAAGGCATTTAGAGTTAATAACCCAAGAGAGGGGGCGCAATCTATTATGATATAGTCATAGTCTTTTTTTAGATCTGTGACCATTTGTTTGAGCATGTACTCTCTGTTTTTTTTGTCTACTAGTTCTATTTCAATGGCAACAAGATCAATATGAGCCGGTATTAAATCAAGATTAGGAGAGGTTGTTTTTACAATCACATCTTTTGCCGTTGTAGAATGCTCTAGTAATTGATAGGTGCCATTGGTTACAGCCTCTACATCTATGCCTAGACCAGAAGTAGCGTTTGCCTGTGGATCTGCATCAATTAGAAGTACTTTTTTTTCTAAAACACCCAAAGATGCTGCTAGGTTAATAGAAGTGGTAGTTTTTCCTACGCCTCCTTTTTGGTTAGCAATTGCAATAATTTTACCCATTAATATGTCTTGATTTAATAGTAAAAATACTATTTAATAACCGAATCTAAAATCATTTTTGTTAACAGATAGTGAACATCTTTTTAGATGTAAAAAGACAGCGTTTTTTTACGACATACAGCAATATAAACAGCTTTTTTGTTGTGTTTACATTCAATTTTAAGTTCTGATTTATTCTTTGATTTTGGAGAACACTACCTTAAGCTAAAGAGGTATTACTCTGCCACAGAATCTATTAAAATGTTAAGCATTTCTATGGCCGCATCACTAATTCTAGTTCCTGGTCCATAGACTGCAAGTGCACCGGCATCAAACAAAAATTGATAATCTTGAGCAGGAATAACACCACCTACAATTACCATGATGTCTTCTCGGCCAAACTCTTTCATTTGAGCAATAACTTGCGGCACTAGTGTTTTATGACCAGCTGCCAATGAAGAAATACCTAGAATATGTACGTCATTTTCTATGGCCTGTTGCGCTGCTTCTTTTGGAGTTTGAAACAATGGGCCAATATCTACATCAAAGCCAACATCTGCATAGCCAGTAGCTACAACTTTTGCACCTCGGTCATGACCATCTTGCCCCATTTTAGCAATCATGATTCTTGGTCTACGACCTTCTAACTCGGCAAATTTATTTGCGAGTTCTCTTGCTTTTGCAAAGGATGAATCTTTTTTAATTTCTTTACTATACACGCCACTAAATGATTTAATTTGAGCTTTATACCTACCAAAAGCTACTTCTAATGCATCACTAATTTCTCCAAGAGTAGCTCTTTGTTTGGCCGCTATTACTGCCAAATCTAGTAAATTTTCTGTTCCCGATTTAGCAGCATGTGTTAAAGCTTTTAAACTGGTAGCTACTTTTTGATTGTCTCTACCGGCTTTTATACTTGCTAAGCGCTCTAGCTGCGAGGATCTTACCATTTGGTTATCTACATCTAGAATTTGTAGGGGGTCTTCTTTTTCTAGTCTATATTTATTGACACCAACAATAATGTCTTGACCGCTGTCTATACGCGCTTGTTTTCTTGCAGCAGCTTCTTCTATACGTAATTTTGGTATGCCGGCTTCAATGGCTTTTGTCATGCCGCCCAATTCTTCAACTTCCTCAATAAGTGCCCATGCTTTGTTGGCAATATCATTGGTTAGGTTTTCAACATAATAGCTGCCAGCCCAAGGATCAACTGTTTTTGTGATGTGGGTTTCTTCTTGCAGATAAATTTGTGTGTTTCTTGCAATACGAGCACTAAAGTCTGTGGGTAGGGCAATGGCCTCGTCAAGGGCATTGGTGTGTAAAGACTGTGTTCCTCCAAAGGCTGCTGCAGCGGCCTCAATACATGTGCGTGCAACATTATTAAAAGGATCTTGCTCCGTTAGACTCCAGCCACTTGTTTGGCAATGTGTTCTCAGTGCTAAAGATTTTGGATTTTTTGGGTTAAATTGTTTTACTAGTTTTGCCCATAACATCCTGGCAGCTCTCATTTTAGCGATTTCCATAAAATGATTCATACCTATGGCCCAAAAAAATGATAGGCGCGGGGCAAAGGTGTCAATATCCATCCCTGCATTTAAGCCTTTACGAATGTATTCTAGCCCATCTGCAAGTGTGTATGCCAATTCTATATCACAGGTAGCACCAGCTTCTTGCATATGGTATCCAGAAATAGAAATGCTGTTAAACTTAGGCATGTTCTTTGACGTGTATTGAAAAATATCACTTATAATTTTCATGGATGGTGTAGGAGGATAGATGTAGGTGTTACGTACCATAAACTCCTTTAAAATATCGTTCTGAATGGTGCCTGCAAGATCTTTTAATGCAACACCTTGTTCTTGAGCAGCTACAATGTAAAATGCCATAATAGGAAGCACTGCTCCATTCATGGTCATAGATACGCTCATTTTGTCTAAAGGAATTTGATCAAACAAAATTTTCATGTCCTCAACGCTATCTATGGCAACTCCAGCCTTACCGACATCTCCAACAACACGCTCATGATCACTATCATAGCCTCTATGTGTGGCCAAATCAAAGGCAACAGAAAGCCCTTTTTGACCAGCGGCTAGATTACGTCTATAAAATGCATTGCTATCCTCGGCGGTAGAGAAGCCAGCATATTGCCTAATAGTCCAGGGTCTTCTTACATACATGGTAGAATAGGGTCCTCTAAGATTTGGCGCAATACCTGCGCCAAAGTCTAGGTGTTTTAAAGTAGTTACATCTTGTTTGCTGTAACGATTTTTAATAGCAATACCCTCTGCCGTTTTAAAGGTGGTTTTGTTGTGAGTACCCTCTAGGCTTTGCTTGTCATTGTAAAGGGATATGTTTGATATATCTTTTCTACTCATGAGCTAGTCGTTGTTGTTCTATAGCTTCTGCCAAACGTTTTGCTATAATGGGTTGAATCAATGTTTTTCTAGGATTACTCTTCAAGAAAGGAAACAGTTCTAAGTTTTCTTTCATAAGGTCCATTGGGTTTGGATGTTTGTTTGTGCCAAGTAAAGTAATACTGCCATTGTCAAAAAGGGCTTGCTGTTTGCTTGCACTTTCTTTAATTTTTTTCTGGATGTCTCCCTGTAGTAGTAGTTTTATAAAACCGCCACCATCTTCAATTTGTTTAAAAAGTTCCAAAGCTTTTGAGGCCAATTCTTGGGTCACACTCTCTATGAAGTAAGCTCCATCTGCAGGATTGCTTACCACATCAAAATAGCTTTCTGCCTTTAATATCAATAATTGGTTTCGAGAAATACGTTCTCCAAATTCATTACTTTTATGGTATAATACATCATAAGGCATGTTGCAAACCGCATCTGCACCTCCAAGCACACTAGACATAGCCTCTGTGGTGCTTCGCAGCATATTTATATTGTAATCATACACTGTTTTGTTTCGTCTTGAGGGCTGAGCTATCACATGGCATGTTTGTGAGCAGTTGTACTCTTTGGCTAAACTAGCGTATAGAATTCTTAGCGCGCGTATTTTTGCTATTTCAAAAAAGTAGTGCGTGCCAGTTGCTATTTTAAAAGTAATACTATTTGTAGTTTGATGATTTAAATACTCATTGGCATGGGTAAGGGCATAAGCCAATTGCTGCACCATGTTGGCCCCTGCATTTTGATAGTTTGTTGTATCTACAGAAATAGTATTTGCTGTCTGTGAAATGCTTTGAAGTGCCTTAAAATCTTCTTTTTGACTTTTAAACCAATTTCCTTCTTTTGAAAGTTTTCCAACGGGGTCTAGGTTGAGATAAAATTCAGCCTTGTGCTCAGTGAGATATAAAGAAAGTTCTTTAACAAAATCTATATCCAAAAACGAGAAATCGAAATATATAGTTGCTATGGAAAAAGGGAAGTCTTTAAAAACACTAGGGATTTTAAAGGGTTTTTCTGCCGTAAAAATAATCGCTTCTGCTCCTTTTTCTAGTGCTTCTATAGCTATGTTATTTGCAATTTTAACATCATCAATAAAAACTCCTTGTGTGATGTTCCAGCCAGATGGGGTTCCAGGAATCTCCTTGGCAGCAATACCATCATCATTGTGGTAAAAAGGTTTAATATGTATCCCTTCTAATGTTTTGCTTATTAGGGTTTGGTTATACTCTGCACCTTTAAGGTCTACCTGTATTTTTTGCTTCCATGCTTTTGCGGAAACCGGATCAAAATCTGTCAACAAATGTTTTTTCATTAGTGCGTATTGTCATAAAACCAAACCCTTACTCTACAGAGTCTTGATGTTCTATGATGTAAATATCTTCGTTCTCTTTTTTGAGGTAGTATTTCTCTCTAGCAAAGCGTTCCATCTCTGAGCTATCTTTCATTTTATCAATAAAAGCTCTATCTTTTTTTATTTCTTTTTTATAAAACTCCTTACTTTCTTCTAAGGCCTTGATATCATCACTTAATTCTTTGTGAAAAAAATAATTATTAGCATCAAAAAAAAACATCCAAGTTAAAAAAAGCAATATGAAAATTACATATTTATTGCCCAGCCATAGATACCACTTTGTTTTTTTTATTTCTGAAACTTTGACCATATGCTATAATCTTTCTGAAATAATAGTTCTAATCAAATCAACAGCAACCGTATTGTACTTGTTGGTTGGTATAATGATGTCTGCAAATTCTTTGGTAGGTTCTATAAACTCTTGATGCATTGGCTTGAGAGTGGTTTGGTATCTGGTAAGGACCTCGTCAATATTTCTTCCGCGTTCAGAAATATCTCTTTTTAACCTGCGTATCAAGCGCTCATCGCTGTCTGCGTGTACATAAACATTTACATCAAACATGGCTCTTATCTCTGGTTGTGTAAGTATTAAAATACCCTCTACAATCACTACTTTTTTTGGATGTGTTGTAATTGTCTCACCCGTGCGGTTGTGCTCTACAAAAGAATATACGGGTTGCTCAAAAGAGGCTCCATCACGCAAGGCTTTTAAATGCTGTAAAAGCAAATCAAAATCAATAGAGTTGGGATGATCAAAATTTATTTTAACGCGCTCTTGATAACTTAAATCACTGGTGTCTTTGTAATAAGAATCCTGTGATATTACACATACTTCATCTACTGGGAGTTGTGCAATAATTTGTTCTACTACTGTCGTTTTTCCGCAGCCAGTACCGCCTGCAATACCAATTATAAGCATAGGGTATGTTTTTTACAAAAATAAGGATTTTGTAGTGGTAGCTGTTAAACCTTGTCATTACTTTTTAACAGAAGCAACTTCTTTTGGCGTAACTATTTCTTTTTGCTTGTTTCCCCATGAATTCATGGTGTAATTCATCACGTCTGCAACTTGGGTATTGTTTAAGCCCATTGCACTCATAATACCGTTATATGGTTTTTGGTTCACAGAGATGTTTCCCCTTAGGCCGTATTTAACTGCCTTGATGCTTTCTAGTCTTTTTTGGGTTAACCAATTAGAACCTGCCAAGGGTGGGTAATTATTTGCAATACCTTTGCCACTAGGTCTGTGACATTGTGAGCATACTTTTTTATATACCACAGCTCCTCTATCAATACTTTGTTGTAAAGGACTTTGTACTTTATTTATTGTAACTTCTATATCAGGGACACTTCGTTTTTTTGTGGTATCATTACATCCAAGTATTAAAATCACCAATAGTGCACTGTAACATATCTTAGCCATGGGAGTTTATTTTTTTTAGTAGTACATCTCTAGAGGTTTATAAACAATGTAAATATAACAATCTGTGTTTTGTTTGCTTCCCTTAACAGTAGCAAAGCTATGTTTTTTTTACAAAAAAAAGCCGTCTGATACATCAGACGGCTTTTGGTCGGGGTGGCAGGATTCGAACCTGCGGCCTCCACGTCCCAAACGTGGCGCGATAACCGGGCTACGCTACACCCCGAATTGAATACTTAAATTCGGATTGCAAAATTAATGATTTATATAGATACCACACGCTTTTTTTAATTTATTTTCCCCTTGTTGGTTATAGATTTTATTATTTTTACGAGCTTAAAATAGCATAAGTTAGAGTTAGGTTATTTTTTAGCACGGGATGTGGCGCAGTCCGGTAGCGTACTTGGCTGGGGGTCAAGTGGTCGCAGGTTCAAATCCTGTCATCCCGACAGTAATAAAAAAGGCATAATGAATTTTCATTATGCCTTTTTTCTTGATTAAAATTTCATTTTCGGTTGCTTACATATATAGAGAGGTAAATTTGCAAAGAGTGATTAGTTTCTTGCTTTGGTAACGATGTTTTTATTGGTGTTTTTTTTATGGTATGACTGTAAGATTTTTGTAGTGTAGTAGGAGCTTTTGTAGCGCGTAATGTAATTGGAAAAATCCTCAAAGTAGGCAATAGATTCTTGTGCATCAATAAACCCAAAGCCCTTATACTCTCCTTGTTCAATCAAAATTATAGAGACCTCAGAGGGGGTTCTCCCTTTTCCTTTAATGATATAGCTGTCTTGCTGTTGTTGAAAACTATAGATAGCCTCTTGTACTCTTTTGTTATACACCTGTACATCCTCAAGGTCTTGACAAATTCCATTACATTTTTTTATTTTATAGTGTGTACATGCACTGCCCTGGCTTTGCAATGAGCAATACCTTGGGCATAGTTCGTACTCTTGGCATAGGTGTTCTAATTGCTCAATTGCCAATGCATTACTGTATAGTGTTGCAATTGAGTTTGTTGTTGTTTTGGTCTTACCTATGGCGAGTTGTAGTATTCCCAGTCTGTTGGTGTAATTAATAATTTGAAATGTTGTAGTAGGTCTTTTTTGTACCTTATTATATTTTGGGTAGTGCTTTATGATATTATGAGATTCAAGTAACAACGCTGTTAGTTCATTTCCAGTTTGCTCAAAATCTATATGGTATGTTTCCTGCGCCAGAGCAATTTCTTTAGAGGCCTTAGCGTACAAATGCGATAAAACCCTCTTTTTTATATTCTTAGCTTTACCCACATAGATGATTTTATTAGCCTTATTTTTGAAAAAATACACCCCAGGGGTTTCTGGCAACACAGTAACATCTTCTGCTGGTAAATGGGGAGGAAGTGTTGCCTCTTTTGATGTTACATCCAATGCTTTTAATATAGTTTCATATCCAGAGATAGCGTCTATTTCAAGTAATTTATTAAAAAGCTTTACCGTAGCTTGGGTATCTGCTTGTGCTCGGTGAGCTCCAGTTAATTCTATGCCTATAGATCTGGTTAATCTGCCAAGGCTATAGGAGGGAAGCCCTGGTATTAGTTTTCTAGATAGTCGCACTGTACACAGTTTTTTTTTTGAATAGGTAATGCCAACACCTGCAAACTCTTTTTTAAAAAAACCAAAATCAAAATTTACATTATGTGCTACAAATACGGTGTCTTTTGTGAATTCATAGATTTCCTGTGCAACTTCTGCAAAGCTTGGCGCCGATGCAACCATTTGATTATCTATACCCGTTAAGGCTGTAATTGTTGTTGGAATTAAACATCCAGGATTAATAAGAGTAGTGTAAGTGTCTAGTATCTCTCTGTTTTTTACAAGAATGATACACACCTCTGTCATCCTTCCTTTAGAAACTCCTCCAGTTGTTTCTACATCAATAATTGCAAAGGTGGTAGTGTCAATATTTTTTTTCATTCTTACAAAAATACAATAAATTTGAGTTATTTGGATTATTTCCTTGTTAGTGGATTAATTCCAACATGTAGTTTTTTGTTATGGCTGCATCGTGTTGTCTTTTGATTGGATATCATAAAGGATACACCATCTTTATATTGCTGCGCTTGTAAGGGTTATTTGTGGGTATATTAGCTTCTATAAACCCATACTTTAGGTAAATATGGATTGCGTTTTCTAACTTTGTGTTTGAGTAAAGATAGAGCTGTTTAAAGTTGTTTTCTTTGGCAAAACCAATGCAGTATTGTAAGAGTTGTTGGCCAAGGTTTTTTCCTTGTTGCGATGGCGCTACAGCCATTTTTGTAAGCTCAAAAATACCATCGCCTCTCTTTATTAAAGCTACAGTGCCTATGGCGGTATTGTTTTGGGTACTAAAGAAAATTTCCCCACCAGGGTTTATAATATGCTCCATTGGTTTACTTAAAACCTCTCTGTCATAGGGCTCCACATAAAAATAGGTTTCTAGCCACTGCAGGTTAAGGTCATAAAAAGCTTGAGCATACTTGCTGTTAAAGGATTGTATTTCCAAAGAGTAATTAATTAAAGCAAAGGTTCACCTACCTCTGCGAAGTATTCATTAATCATTGTTTTTGCTGTTTCGAGTTGTTCATTTCTTATAAACAGACGCACTTGGTTAGGAACCCCTGTAGAAAATCCACCTGTGATACCGCTATGGTGATCATCTTTTACGATGGGAGAAATTCCTTCTTCATTTAGTCTTGCAATAAGGCCGTTTGCTATCATGGTTGGCCCTGTATATATTCGTATTGTTTTTTGATCTTTATTCATGTGTTCTCCTATTTGTTTTAAAAGTACTATCTAATATTTAAATTACAAGGCAAATCACTTTTTAATGCTTTGTTTTTAATATTCTTGTTTTTTAAGCGTTGTGTAACAAAGTTTGTATTACGTATCTTTAAAAAAAAAATAGTACCATGAATTTAAAACACATTCTTTGCATTGCATTTATAGGATTATCCACAGTCGCTAGTGCTCAAAAATATAAAAGCATTAGCAACAATACCATTACAAAAGACTGGCAAGACATCGCTTTTACTTCAGATAAAACCTTACAAGAAAATTTAGCACAAAGCACATCTTTCTCTTTTATGGCCTCTATTTTAGAAGATAATTTTTTGAGCAGCCAGTTATCTAGTCAAGAAATGGTTACTGTTTTTGTAGCCAACGACGCCTCTTTTCTGGCACTAAAAGAAGACACCCGCAAGGCACTAATGGCAGATGATCAAAAAATCACACAATTAGTAAAGTTTCATACCATTCCAGGCAGAGTAGATAGAAACGCTATAGAAAAGGCAATTTCTACCTCTGGTGGTAGGGCTTATTTTATAACACTTGAGGGTGAAAAATTAGGTGTAACAAAAAAAGCAGGAGTGCTAACCATTTCAGATAGTAAAGGAAACACTGCGGTTATACAAGAAACAGATTTTTACCACAAAAATGGTTTTTTTCATATGGTAGAAGGTTTTGCTTTTGATACAAAGGTCTCCCAATAGTATGATGGCTTAGCAGTTTAAACTCTTTTTTAAAACAATGCTATTTTGAGCTTGCTATTTCTAGTAAGGTCTTGTACACAAGTCTTGTAGGAAGCCCCATAACATTAAAAAAACATCCTTCAATCTTTTCTATACTAATATACCCAAGCCAGTCTTGTATGCCGTAGCTGCCAGCTTTGTCATAGGGTTTACATGTTTCTAGGTAATACTCAATCTCATCAATTGTGAGTTCTTTAAACTGCACCTTTGTGCAATCATAAACAGTTTGTTGGCTATCTTTAGTGGTAAAACATACAGAGGTAAACACACTGTGAGTTTCACCGCTTAAACCTTGGAGCATTTGTATTGCATCTTGCTTGTCTTTAGGTTTACCGATGGCACGATTATCTTTCCATACAATAGTGTCACTGGTAATTACAATTTGATTCTCTTTAATATCTTTAAAGGCGGTCGCTTTTAATTGTGCTAAGTAATTTGTTATTTCTTGCGCTTTTAGATGTGGCGGAAATATCTCTTTTATTTCTCGAACATCAATTTTAAAATCTATATCTAATTCTTTGAAAAAATGCTGTCTTCTCGGGGAACCAGAGGCTAAGACAATATCAAAATTAAGCAGGTATTTTTTTAGCATTTCGAGGGGTTTTATATTTTCATCAAATATAGCTAATGTACTATGTTTATTTAAAAAATATCATTCATTAAATTCTTTCTAAGTAGTTGCTTTGGTGGAGTGTTGCTTAGCATATAATTTGTTTGTTGCTTTAGTATAGATTTTACTGATACCATCGTTACATTATTATATAATAAACACATACATAACCGCTGTATTATTATTAAATTTGAACTTATCACGAATCATACAAAAATACAAACCAATGGATAATCATAAAGATGGCGATATTAGCCAATGCCCTTTTATGGGAGGCACTCAAAAACAAACAGCAGGTAAGGGAACTTCTGTGCGAGATTTTTGGCCCAATGAACTAAAATTAAATATTCTACGTCAAAATGCAGTAAAATCTGACCCTATGGGTGCAGATTTTAATTATGCAGATGCGTTTAACTCCATAGATTTTGGAGGTTTAAAGCAAGATGTTATTAATGCCATGACAGATTCTCAAGATTGGTGGCCTGCAGATTATGGAAATTATGGTCCATTTATGGTTCGTATGGCTTGGCATAGTGCTGGTACCTATAGAGTTGGAGACGGGCGTGGTGGAGCACGTTCTGGTTCGCAACGTTTTGCGCCAATAAATAGTTGGCCAGACAATGGTAATCTAGACAAAGCACGTTTATTACTTTGGCCTATTAAAAAGAAGTATGGAAACAAATTATCTTGGGCAGATTTAATGATTCTTGCAGGGAACTGCGCAATGGAATCTATGGGATTTGAAACCTTTGGTTTTGCTGGTGGACGTGAGGATGTTTGGGAGCCAGAACAAGACATATATTGGGGTTCTGAAACCGTGATGGGAGAAAATAAAGAACGTTACGCAGAAGGTGAATTAGAAGATCCTTTAGCTGCTGTAATGATGGGTTGGATTTATGTAAATCCTGAAGGACCCAATGGAGATCCAGATCCAATGGGCTCTGCAAAAGACATTAGAGAAACCTTTGGTAGAATGGCAATGAATGATGAAGAAACGGTAGCCCTTGTTGCGGGTGGACATACTTTTGGTAAAGCGCATGGTGCCGCAGATCCAGACAAGTATGTTGGACCATCACCACATGGAGCTCCTATAGAAGAAATGAGTACGGGTTGGAAAAATTCTTTTGGTACAGGAGTTTTAGATGATACCATTACAAGTGGTATAGAAGGCGCTTGGACACCAAATCCAACAGTTTGGGACCATGATTATTTTGATATGTTACTAAACTATGACTGGGAACTTACAAAAAGTCCTGCAGGTGCACATCAATGGAAACCAACACCAGCGTCAAATGCTAAAAAAGCACCCAAAGCGGGAGATGCAAACAATACGCAAGATTTAATGATGACTACTGCAGATATTGCTTTAAAGCAAGATCCAGCGTATTTAGAAATTTCTAAACGTTTTCACAAAGACCACAAAGCTTTTGAAGATGCTTTTGCAAGAGCGTGGTACAAATTAACACACAGAGATATGGGACCAATCTCTAGATATTTAGGTCCAGAAATACCAAAAGAAGAATTACTTTGGCAAGACCCAATTCCAGCAGGGCAATCACTATCTGAAACAGATGTAACAACCTTAAAGAGCCTGATTTTAGCCTCAGACCTTACGATATCTCAATTAGTTTCTACGGCTTGGGCTTCTGCATCAACCTTTAGAGGGTCAGACATGAGAGGTGGCGCAAATGGAGGAAGAATCCGTTTGGAACCTCAAAAAAATTGGGAGGTAAATTCTCCTAAGCAGTTAGCAATGGTTCTCGCTAGTTATGAAACTATTAAATCTAATTTTAATGGAAGTGTTTCTATTGCAGATTTAATTGTCCTTGGTGGTTGTGTAGCAATAGAAGAGGCTGCTTCAAAGGCGGGACATGCTATCTCTGTCCCTTTTACAAGTGGTAGAGCAGATGCTTCTCAAGAGCAAACGGATGTTACTTCTTTTGGTTATTTAGAACCCAAAGCAGATGGGTTTAGAAATTTCATTAAAAAAGATTTAAATCTAGCAGCAGAAGAATTATTGATTGATAAAGCGCAATTATTAACACTTAGTATTCCAGAAATGACTGTTTTAGTTGCAGGTATGAGAGTTTTAGGCACCAATTATGACGCTTCGAAATACGGTGTATTTACAGATACTGTTGGCACACTTACCAATGATTTCTTGGTAAATATCTTAGATTTTAGCAACACCTGGAAAGCAACTTCTAAAGATGACACCTTATTTGAAGGTACAGACAGAAGAACAGGCATTATCAAATATATAGGAACAAGAGCCGATTTAATTTTTGGATCTAACACAGAACTTAGAGCAATTGCTGAGGTATACGCTGCAGATGATGGTAAAGATAAGTTTGTTATAGATTTTGTAGCTGCTTGGGCCAAGGTGATGAATCTAGATAGGTTTGATGTATTGTAATTGTATTTAAAAACTATATTTACTAATAAAAAAGGTGATGCAGTATGCATCACCTTTTTTTATGAATGACTTTTTTTAAGGGGTTTATATATGTGCTAGACTATATGATTTAACAAGAATTTATGAGCCATGAAATGTTGTAAACATTACTTTTATAAAAAAAAATTGAAATATGAAAAAAACAATCTTTAGCGCATCAATGCTAGCGTTACTTGCAGCATTTGTTCTAACAACATCTTGTAAAGATGGTGCTAAGTCTAGCGATAGTGCAAAACTATCTGTTGCCTATGAAAAATACGAATTAGAAAATGGTTTAGATGTTATTCTGCACCAAGACAAAAGTGACCCAATAGTTTCTCTAGCGGTTCAGTACGGTGTGGGCTCCAACAGGGAGAAAACAGGTCGTACCGGTTTTGCTCACTTATTTGAGCATATGTTATTTCAGGAATCAGAAAATGTACCACAAGATCAATTCTTTAAGAAAATACAAGATGCAGGTGGAACCTTAAATGGAGGGACCTGGAAAGATGGTACTATATATTATGAAACAGTTCCAAACAATGCAATGGAAATGATGATGTGGCTTGAGAGTGATCGTATGGGTTGGTTCATAAATACAGTTACCGAGTCTGCTTTTGAAAACCAACAAGAAGTGGTCCAAAATGAGAAGCGTCAACGTGTAGATAACAATCCTTACGGACATACCGGATGGGTCATAGACAAAGCAATATACCCACAAGGGCATCCATACAACTGGCAAGTTATTGGTGAGTTGGTAGACTTGCAGAGTGCTACTGTTGCAGATGTTCGTGAGTTTTATGAAAAATTCTACGGTCCTAATAATGCTACTTTGGTATTGGTAGGTGATTTCGAGACAGACCAAGCTAAGGTTATGATTGAAAAATATTTTGGTGAAGTTAAAAGAGGTCAAGAAGTGCCAAAATTAACCCCAATGCGAACAACTTTGGAGGAATCCAAAAGATTGTACCATGAAGATAATTTTGCCACTACGGCGCAATTAAATATGGTTTGGCCAACACTAGAGCAATATACAGACGATGCATATGCACTTAATGTGCTTGCAGAGTTAATATCTCGAGGAAAAAACGCACCACTTTACAAGGTGTTAGAAAAAGAGGAAGGACTTTCTTCAAGTTATTATTCTTTTAATCGTTCAGCAGAGTTGGCAGGAGTCTTTAGAATTTCTGTAACGGCAAATGATGGTAAGAGTTTAAAAGATGTTGAGGCTGGAGTTAATGAGGCTTTTACTTTGTTTGAAAAGGACGGTGTCACAGATAGAGATATTGCACGAGTAAAAGCGGGTTTAGAGACTGGTTTTTATAACGGTATTAGTAGTGTGCAAGGGAAAGCATTTCAGTTAGCTAGCTACAATGTGTTTGCAGGAAGCCCTAGCTTTATTGAAACAGATATAGAAAACATTCAAAAAGTCACAAAAGAAGACGTGATACGTGTTTACAACACTTATATAAAAGATATGCCTTTTGTAATGACAAGCTTTGTACCTAAAGGTAAGTTAGATTTAATTGCAGATAACTCAACTAAAGCAGAGGTTGTTGAAGAAAAAATAGTTGAAAACATTCAAAAACAAACCACAGAGCAAATCACAGATCAGGTGGTAAAGACGCCCTCTGTTTTTGACCGCTCTTTAGAGCCTGTGCAGGGAGATTCTCCAGCGCTTAATGTTCCAGAGAGTTGGAAACAAGAGCTTTCAAATGGTATGATGGTATACGGTATCGAGCAAAATGAGATACCTACAGTGAATTTTAGTTTGGTAATGGATGGTGGACACCTTCTAGATGCTATAGAAAAAAATGGTGTTGCTAGTTTAATTACAGACATCATGATGGAAGGTACTGCAACTAAAACTCCTCAAGAGTTACAAGAAGAGATTGAGATGCTAGGTGCCAACATTAATATGTACACAACCCGTGAGTCTATAGTGATTCAGGTAAACACTTTGGTGCGTAACTATGAGGCTACATTGGCCTTGGTTGAAGAGATATTAACTCAGCCACGTTGGGATTTGGAAGAGTTTGGGCGTATCAAAACAGCAGCTATAAATAGAGTGAAGAGATCTTCTGCAAACCCAAATGCAGTGGCAGGACGCGTTTTTAATAAGTTGTTGTATGGTGAGGATCATATTTTCGCCTACCCAAATTCTGGAACGGTTACCTCTATCGCGGCAATTAGTATGGAAGATGTAAAAGCGTTTTACGATAAGAATTTCTCTCCATCAATATCTAAATTTCATATTGTAGGGCAGATAAACAAAACAAAAGCCATGGCTGGACTTGTTAATTTAGAGAAAAACTGGGCTAGCAAACAGGTTACTATACCTAGTTACCCAATTGCTGACTCTAGAGATAAGTCTTCTGTGTATTTTGTGGATATTCCAGGTGCAAAACAGTCAGTGATTCAGATTGGTAATATATCTTTAGCTAGAAGCGATACAGATTTCTATTCGGCAGAGGTGATGAATTATGCTCTAGGTGGCGCTTTTAACGGTGTTGTCAATAGAATACTAAGAGAAGAAAAAGGATACACCTACGGAGCTCGTACAGGTTTCAGGGGCAGTAAGATACCAGGAACTTTTAGAGCCTCTTCTAGTGTAAGAACAAACACTACCGGAGAATCTGTAGCTATTTTTAGAGATGAAATTAATAAATACAAGCAAGGAATCTCTCAAGAAGATCTAGATTTTACCAAGAATGCTTTAATTAAATCAAACGCACGTCGTTTTGAGACTCAATTTGCCCTGCTAGGGATGTTGCAAGAGATGAGTATTTACGGCCTTGACCAAGATTACATTGCCGCAGAAGAGGCAACGGTTAGAAACATGACCTTAGATGCCCACAAAGCCCTTGCTAACAAATATCTGGATACTTCTAAAATGGCATACTTAGTTGTGGGTGATGCGCAAAGCCAGTATACACAATTTAGAGATATGGGGTTTGATGAGGTATTGCTTTTAGATAAAGAAGGGGAGGAAGTGAAGCTAGAAAATGTGAAGCAATAGTTTTTAATAAAACATTCATAATAAAAAAAGGGGAGCTTTACGGCTTCCCTTTTTTTTATTAATACGACTTTATTTCTATTCTTTGACACACAATAAAAACAGCTGCTTTGTTATATGTTTTCATAGCTAGTAAGACAGCAAAATACAATTTAGTTTTGTCTAAAAATAAATCATAACACATTGTTTTTCAATAGTATAAGTTGTTTAAAATAAAGTTATTATTTACCTTTTTATGAAATACAGTTTTCCCATAAAATATCACCTGGTACAGGTGCTGTAATTGTCATTTCTTCCTTTTTTACAGGGTGCATAAAAGAGAGTTTTCTAGCATGCAGATGAATGCTGCCATCTTTGTTGGATCTGTCAAAACCATATTTCAAATCCCCTTTTATTGGACAATTAATGCTTGCCAATTGTGCTCTAATTTGATGGTGTCTTCCAGTTTCTAAAAGAATTTCTAAGGCTACATAGCGTTGCATTTTCTTTAAGATATGATAATGAAGTATCGCTTTTTTGCTTTCTGGAACTTCTTTGGTGTTTGCGTAGCTTTTATTTTGCTTTGGATTTCTTTTAAGAAAGTGGGTAAGGGTGTCACTATCTTTTGGTGGCGAATTTTTCACTACTGCCCAATAGGTTTTCTTTGTTTGGCGCTCAGCAAAAGATTTGTTTAGTCTAGGCAGTGCCTTTGATGTCCTTGCAAAGATAATCACACCACTTGTGGGTCTGTCAAGCCTATGCACAACCCCAAGATACACAGCTCCGGGTTTATTGTATTTTTTAGCAAGATAGGCTTTGGTTATTTCAGAAAGGGGCGTATCACCAGTCTTGTCTCCCTGTACAATGTCTCCAGGGCGCTTGTTTACAGCAATGATATGATTGTCTTCAAACAACACCTGAAGGTTCTCTGGGGTGCTGTGTGTCGTTTTTTTGTTTGTTTTGCTATGAGTATGTTGTTTTTCCGAAATACAATTGGTATTAGTACTGTTCAGTATCGTTAGGAAAATCTCCGCTTTTCACATCTGCACTATAGCTTTTAAAAGCCGTAGTCATCTCCTTATACATATCCAGGTATCTTCTTAGAAAGCGAGGATTAAACTCATGTGTCATGCCAAGCATGTCATGGGTTACTAGTACTTGGCCGTCTATTGCGTTACCTGCCCCAATACCAATTACAGGTATGGTAAGGCTTTGTGCAACTTCTTGTGCAAGTTTGGCAGGAACCTTCTCTAGTACAATGGCAAAACATCCTGCTTTTTCTAGAAGCAAAGCGTCTTGCTTAAGGGCTTCTGCTTCTGCATCTTCTTTGGCCCTAACGGTGTAGGTTCCAAATTTATAGATAGACTGTGGTGTAAGTCCTAAATGCCCCATAACTGGAATACCCGCATTTAAAATTCTTTTCACAGATTCTTTAATTTCTTTACCTCCTTCTACCTTTACGGCATGACCTCCACTTTCTTTCATGATACGAATGGCAGAGCGTAGTGCTTCTTTTGGATCACTTTGATAGCTCCCAAAAGGAATATCTACCACCACTAAACTACGCTCTACTGCGCGAATCACAGAGGCTGCATGATAAATCATCTGATCTAGCGTGATGGGGAGTGTAGTTTCGTGTCCCGCCATAACATTAGAGGA
>Ga0208678_1000086_pt1 | contig 25639 bp, 45 predicted proteins | sample Colrivmet1550B02_FD_187654 | JGI IMG/M metagenome (GOLD analysis project Ga0208678, IMG submission 187654) | Estuarine microbial communities from the Columbia River estuary - metaG 1550B-02 (SPAdes) (version 2) | ecosystem: Environmental > Aquatic > Marine > Intertidal zone > Estuary | place... | reverse complement strand
CGAAAAGGAATGGTATCGTTCTTTTGAAGGTACGCTACTTTATCTGCTTTCTTTTTCATTGAGGGGAGTTCTGAGAGAATCTCAGACATTGAATATCTAATCATTTTAAAAGTCCTGTATATCAGTGATCAAGTTTTTCAACTTTTTCTTTACAAAGAAGTTAAAGAGATGCTGTCGACCAACTTCTTTTGCATTGTTATATTGTTCTAAGATTTGATCTCCATACTCAGATGGTATTTGACTCAAGTCAATCATCTGTTTATTTCGATTAAATCTAAGTTTTGTTTCTTCGTCCATTGTATCGGGCTCAGAAAGAAACTGTGTAATTCTTTTCTTAGTCATTGGCTTTTGTCTTGTACCAACAGCTAGGCAGTTATCAGGACTAAGTACGTTTGGAATACCGTCACCGACATCGCCTCTTAACACATGTTCCTCAAGGTATTTATCTGGGTTGTCATGTCTTACCCACTTCTTCATAACGGGATTATATTGGTCCACGTTACCATAAGTTTGTAATTGAATGAAGTCTTTGTCACCAGATAGTATTAATATCTTTTCAGCACCTGTGTTCATAATAGTGCCATGTTCATGTACAAGAGTAGCGATAATATCGTCTGCCTCACATCGCTCTATACTAATAACTTTGTAAGGAAAGAATTCTTCGATCTCTGCTCTAATACGGTGAATGCACTCAAAGAGTTTATTCCAATCCATATCAGAAGCATCACGACCTTTTTTACGATTAGCTTTGTAGTAGGGGAAGTAGTCTCGTCTCCAAACGTTTGGGTTATCACAGCAGAGTACGATCTCGCCGTATTCTTTGTGAAACTTTTTACGATTGAAACGAACTGAGTTTAAGAACATATGACGAAGTAGGTTTTCGTCGGGTTCAACGTTGTGATGATTGCCAATACTCGCGAAGAGAGATGCCATCATTACTTGATTGTAGTCTAGTAATATCATAATTTATCCATTAATTTAATTTGTAGAGTATATTATATCACAAATCTTCGTCTTTGTCAACCCCTAATTCATCTAATAATGTACTTTTAAGCCCACCAGTCGTTGTTCCATCTTCATCTGTCTCAAGTATAGCCACATTTTTTAGTGCAAATTCTTGTAAAGGATGAGGTGCGCCTAGAGTTTGTAGGTGTAAAGCTTTGATCGCTTCAAAGATCAATATCATATTTGGAAAATACTTATTGATGTCTTCGTCAAAATCACAGTTTGCTCTAGCCATTTCTGATAGGACGTTTTCCCATATGATCTCAGCTAAGTCATTAGCATAAGATTCCTTATACATTTGAAGATTCTCTTTTACTTCTTCAGCCGTCCTTGGCGCATCTGAAATAAATCTTGGGAAATTAATTACGTTACTTGGTTTCTCTTTGTCCACTAGTAATATTCCTTAAAAGTGTGTTCCACATAACTTGGAACGATTGTATGTTGTTTCTTGCTAAGTTAAAGCGATCGCTATAAGTAAACCCATTGAAGTATGCAGGATTTTGTTGTATTTGCTGCAACAATGAACGTGCTACTGAAAAAGCGTAATTGGCATGGTCTTGAGTATTTTCTGTCCAATCATACATGATCGTAGCATTCTGTGCGGTTTCAGGAAGTGCACCATAGTTTGGATGGATACAAATAACCTGACTCTTAATAGCTTCAATCAAAGCAATACATGATGTCTCTTTCCAAATGTTTGGATATAGGAATATATGAGACTTGTCTAAAGCTTCTAAAACTTCTTCGTTACTCTTAGCACCGTGATAGGTCATATTCGGATGAGCTTCAATAGTCTTAAATAATCCTGAGTAAGCTTCGTCACGTTGAGGCCAACCATAAATGTCAAAACTTGAATAGACATCTAAATGAATATTATCAAATTGTTTTGCTAGAGCATCAAAGATTGGTACTAAAAGTTCTAATCCACGGTGGGGAGTAGTATGATAAATGAAACGTACTGTTTCCATATCTTTTTCTTTCGGCTTATATTCTGTTTCTACTGCGTTATGAATCACACTACATCTTGAGTATGGAATGCCATATCTTACAATATACTGATCTCTTTGCCATGCAGATACAAATACAAACCAATCAAACAAACTCCAACCACCATCTCTAAGAATCTTATTCTCTGGATCTTCTGCCAAATCGTGGCACCATAAGATGTTTGGTACATCTTCATACAATTCTCTTGGTCGAGATAGATGTACAGCTGCTTTTTCTAAAAGCTCTTTGTCAACTGAATCAACAAGACGCTGTCTCATCATTTCAGTTCCACCTTTTGAATTGGCGGACAGTTCTGATTCTACGATCTCACCTTTATATACTACACTCATTTTAATTCCTCATTCATAATTTGCTTCTCCTAAAATCATTTCGAGCGTTTTGTTTGCGCCCTTTTTGTCCCACCAATCCTTTAAAAACTCGTATGAGTAAATTGCAGATTGTGCTTGTTGGTTATAATAATATATATTCTTTGAACGAAAGTCTGTAACGTTCTGATTAAATAACGGGAAGGTATAAACTTTGCCGAAACCATGAAGTACATTATTTTCAAATGAAGGTGGTGCACCTAATGGCATCTTATAATGAATAGCACCTTCCTTTGCACCATCAAAATAGTATTCAATAATCTTTAAAGCATATTCTCTTGTAAGAGCATAAGCTTGTAATCCATGGTCCCATAGCTTACGACGACGAATAACCATTGGTGGATATTCAATACCGTATTCGTATGGATATTCAAAAACGTTACAAAGATGTAATGCACCCCAGTCATCTTTAACACTATCAATAAACTCAGTTAGAGTAAAGTTCCAATGCTCTACAGCAGAAAAATCTACATCGTCTTCAAAGAATAATCCATATTCTTCATCAGTGTTTTCGTACCACCATTTAATGGTAAGTAGGTGAGATGAGGTAACGCCTGGCGTCATTTGTTTTAATAGATCTGGGTCTCCAACAAATTCTATAGAATCTTTATTGTATCGCTGGTAGACATGCATGTTAACATCGTTGACTCCAAGCTTTGAAAACTCAGACTCTGTATATGCTTTACGATCTGGACAATCAGCTAGATTGATTACGTTAGGCTTTGGTATCTGCTGTAATTTGTTCAATGTTATAATCTTCTTTCAATTCATTGTAAATATCAGTCAGTGCACTATGGAAGTTTCTAACTGAGCCATTATTGTGTATTCGATATGTCTTAACATTAGTTTCTTCTTTTAAGACATAAGCAGTATCAATTGCTGTTGGGTGATTAATAGTAACTTCTTTAATTAAATTGCCATTGAAATATTTTCTAGAGTCTGTAGAATAATCACATCCTTCACGAGTTAACTGAACAATGATAATATTTTCTGCACCGACTCTTTCAATAAGTGGCTCAAGTTCTTCTACAAACCCGCCATCGGCGATCGCATAGTTGTGACCATTGATGATCTCTTCTGCAACCATTTTACCGAAGTAATCTAAACCTTCTTTGGGTTTCATAATATCTTCTGATACGTGGATCATAGCTTCTCTACGAGACATACAGTTTAGCGCAAGTTCTTGACGCTCTTTTAAGTCTCTGTTATTATAACCTTCCATAAACCATCGTTCATCACATTGAAAATGATTAATAGTTTCTTTAAATAACTGGTACTTAAATGATAAATTACCAAAGCCAAACTTCTCTTTATACAAAGAAGCTGCTTCATCTTTACCACATGCTGGTGGCCCGTTAAATATTACTATCATTTAATTGTTCCGTTTGTTTATAGAATCCCAATTTACAAATATAATATGCGTCTACAATATCTGTTATTGGATTCATTGAATTGTTTATTATACCACATTCTGCACGAATGTCAACCCCTGTTTCTTCTTCAAAGGCTTCAATCATTAAATACTTATTTGCGTTTCCTTTTCCACTACCAAACTTTTTAATCATAGTGGGTGGATATACGTCAAATGGAATTTCTTTCTCATATAGTTTGTGTTTAAACAAACCACAGTTTTCAGCAATCTGAAATACTCTACCGACTGCACCAAAAGCATATCCTTCAATACCAACAAAGTCACATTCAAAACATTTCTCTTGTGACCAAGAACCAATGAGATTATATCTCTCTTGGTCTGTTGTCCAGTTGTCGGGATACATCGATGCTCGGTATCTACCTTTGTCACCCTGTAGCAATTTATCGCGTTTAACGTAATAGTAAAAGGTGCAATTATCATAATTCCATTCTTCACCTTCATGTACACATATAGCTGGACTACTTAAACTGTAGTCAACACCTGCATATTTCATAATAACCTCTCATAAAAGAGGTATTTATATCAATCAGCACGATAAAATATGTGAGATCCTATTGTTCCTATTTGATTAAGTGAACTTGCCCAGTATGGCTCAACCCAAGTTGTATGGTAATGAGTTGCACCTTCTGTAATACCAGCCATACGGCCTTCGTTAATAGATTGATGTGCAACTAAAAGCGATTCGTTCCATGCATCTTCTTCATTGGGTTCATCTGACTTTCCATCACAGAACCAACTGAACTGACAACGATTCCTTACGGGTATCATATTTAAAGGATCTTTCCACGACGGCTTCATTTCTGCTTGGTAGATTACACCGCAGATTGATTCTGGGTAACGACGATCATATACACGATTCATAACAACATCAGCGACTGCAAACTTACCAGCAAGATTTTCAGATCTACTTTCGTGGTAAATATTGAGTGCCATGCAATAAGTATTTTCATCAATTAACCACTGATCGCCTTTACCAACTACGTCCCAATCAATTGCACTTGCATTGACATCAGAAGTAAGAAGTGTAAGAAATAATACGTTGGTGAATTTCTTCAAGTATTATCTCCGTCTTTGTATTTCATCTTAGACTTATCAAAGACTTTGTATTCTTCGGGTTTTAGAAACTTGTGGAGGATTCCACCTTTCTCCCAAATTAAAGGAATACTTTTCTTTGCATCTTTCTCAAACGACATATGTATTCCTATATAACTGAATATAAAAAATACAGATACAAAAATGATTCCAACTAAGTTTTCTAATATTTCCATCATAGTTTTTCTCCAGCATCTAATTGCTTAATTTGTTTACATTTCCAATTCATTAGTCTTCTCTCTTGCCAAATCCATAATCAATAACAACTGGGAATCTTGGTATTCCATCAGGTGTCTCATTAAAGTATCTGAGTGTAGCCCAATTTGGCATATTGCCATCAGCCCATAATTTACTTAGTACTTCTTGTTTACCTCTTACTCCTGCTCCAAAGTTTGTTCCATCAGGTTTACGTAATACAAAATGTTTTACGTGTCCCGACCAATTACCTTTACCTTCTAACATTGACACGACATCAAATTCATCGGTAAGAAATTCCTTACGCTTTAAAAGATATTTACTTCTTTTGTTTTCGTATGATTTATCATGTCGTACCATTTGGCCTTCGTAGCCGTCTTCAGTCCATTTTGAATATAGTTCATCAAGAGAATCTTGTGTATGTGTTAACACTGTATCGACTGTTTTGATTGTTGTCATTTTAGAAAGTTTTCCGCATAGCTTAAAGAATCTTTCTGAGAATATTAAATCTCCATTAGAAGAGTCGTACATATCATAAACATGGTACTCTACTAATTTTGCAGCCTCTAAAGTATCAGCCTCTGTAGTTTTTTGTTTACGAACAAGAGATGTAATTTTATTGAAATCATCTTTAAGAGCATGGTTGTATAGCTCACCATCAAATATGTACTCTGGATTCTTATCAAAGAGTGGTTTAATCTCTTCCCATATATGAGGGCAACTCGTGATTGGCTTATTTGCTCTTGTCCAAAGTCCGCTTTTGTTCGCAATACAACGAATACCATCAAGCTTTGGTTGAGCAATTACTGGAAACATATCATCGTCTTGCTTATAACCACCAGCTAACATTGGTTTAAATGCAGTATAAGAATCAATGTCTTTGATATCTTTAAAATATTCTTTTTCGATTCTACGATCAAAGAGACTCATTGCTTCAGATATTGCTTGTGTTTGTGCAGTAGTTGCATTAGAACGTCCAACATTTTTTGCTTTACTTTCGTTCCAGCCTGATGTGACTTTCTTTCCGTCTTGTAACCCTGCAATACTTCTAACAGCTGCAACATCATCAGAGTCCCATCCATATTGGATAGTTAGTTGTCTGATTTTACCTTTTGTATCTCTTTTATAAAGAGTGGGTAGCGATGTTATATTTTCCATAAGCGTTTCCATTATTTAATTTATGAGTATATTATAACACATCTAAATTGATTTGTCAACATATATTTTCATTAAGTACTCAACCTTCATCTTTCTCATCTTTTAAATGTGGATATCTTGTGTAAACTGGGTGTGAGTATTTCTCTATAGGATCGCGTGTGTCACCTTCAAGCCCTAGATCTTTATCGTCTTTTTTACCAAAGATCTTATCCCAATTATCTGAGTATGCTTTATCATCTCGATTTGTTCTACGGCCTGAGCCTTTACCACCGTGCCACTTACTCATAGTGTTCCCAACTGACTCATTGCAACATGGATTCTATCAACGTCTGGATCAGTGAGATGCCCATAGATACCAACGTCGCCTGACCACGAATATTCACTCATAAAGTCAAGTGGTGGTTCTACAAAGTCCTGAGTTGCTCTATCCATAAAAGCTACTTCCCATAAACCTGCTCTATGTCCATACGAACCTGTAAATTGTACAACTGACATGATATAATCATCATAATCAAATTGCATTCTAAAACCGTCATGCCACGGTTGTCTCTCTGGCCATTTCATTTATTATTTACCTATATGCTGTACATCTGTACGTGGAATTACTTGATAAGCACCTTTGTTATATGCAGGTGCTACTGTAAAGTTTTTACTTTCTTCTGCCTTCCAACTATTATCAATAGCTTTAGTTGGTTTTGTCATTGCAGCTGATGGATATTTATCGCTATTATCTTGTCGACGATAAGTCTCTTTAGCCTCGTAAGGTTGGAAAGTAGTTTTAAGTTTGATTTTACCAAAGCAGTAGTCAAGGTAGTCTGAGAAATTATCGTATCTCAGATCGTGCATACCTTTCTGCTTCATAAATTTGTTGTGTTTACGCCACTCTAATTCAAGCTCTTTTAGACGAGCTTTGTTGATTTTAGATACGTATCGTTTGCTTTGGATTGTAGATAATCCTCGTGCTAACGCCATAAAAACTCCATAATAAAAAAGGTGGTTGGTGGTCGCTTCTTTGGCGTTCCGTTCCTACTCAGTATGGTACTCTCCGTGGAGACGTATCGGTAGTAAGGGTGTTGCTCCCGAAGGCAGTATATCCGTCGTGGGTCTTAAATGGTAGAGCTATTAACTCCGTGATTCCATCTCGCCGTCATGGTTTTACCCACCAACCTATAAAACTATTATATCACATTAGAAAGGGTTTGTCAACCCTTTTTTAACATTTATTTGTAATGTCTTTGTCCTTTTGCATTATAAGGGCTGAACTCTGAAGATACTCTCTTCATTTCTCTCTTACATGCTTCTGCCTTCTTGCGCTTTCTTTTTGCAGTTGGCTTTTCATAAAATTCTCTAGCTCTTAGTTCTTTTACGATCCCAGCTTTTTCAATCTGTTTTCTAAATTTTCTAAGTGCTATATCAAAAGGCATGTCCCTTTGCGGTCTTTTATCTTTAGGGTGTCTAGGCCCTGGCTTAAGATCAACGGTTCTACCATTAATCAGTTTGTTTTTATTATTGTATATCATAGGTATTATTATAACACACAAAGTGTATTTGTCAACTGTTTTTTTCATTTTATTTCTTTCTTTTTAATAGGAATTCCGTGGTCTGTGTATCCAACTACTTCTTCTCTATCATTTAAGTAAGAGCAGATGATTATAGTTAGCATAACAACAGCCACTATCAATAGTGGACTAAAGTTAATTAGAAAGTTTTTATTGGGTTTATTCATAATATAAAATAGAGCGACTGGCTGGCCTCGGACTTACATCGTACTCGTTAATATCAGTATTCCAAGCAGGGGTAGCAATTAAGCCTCCTGAATTTCCTAAAGATAAAAGATCCTGAACCGCTAAGTTCTTGTGTCGCTATAAGGCGCAAACCTAATAGCCTATCCCTTTCCGACTGCGGGGTTTCTCTCCCACTATGGTATCAAGCGTTTCTTCATACCCGAGCTCGCCTCAGTCTATATTGATTCGTTCTGTACCCGTGTGATTACATCTATTCCTAGATCGGTCTTCCTTAAGCTACCGTACGGGTTTGTCCACCTTTAATCTTGCCTCTGAACGATCGATAATGTCGTCATCTCGTGCAAACTATCTCCTCGGTGTGTAGAACCGCGAGTTCTACTTTCTCTTACCGACGGGGGTGTTTCCCTCAATATAAGTATATTATATCACAGTTTGGGGCCCTTGTCAACCCCTAGATGAAAAATAATTGACTTATTTTCAATCAGCGATCGCAGGAATTTCAACGTTTCTTCGAATCAATTCGTTGCGTATCTTTTGCCTAAGTTTTGGAGAAGTACCACGTCTTGAAAATGTTTCAAGTAATTCCTTTAACGCAGTTGCGTTCATATGAAATCTATGAGTGGTTTTCTTTCCTGTAGCCTTATCTCTAACTACTTGATTTTCTTTGAATTTGATTGGCATAACAATTCTCCATTATTTAAATATATTTACCTGTAGCCATTAGCTTATCATATTGTTTCTTATCAACATAACCTGACTCTAATAACTTTTCTCTGTTAACTAAATGAGCAGCAAGAGTATCTTCTTTAGATCCACCTGTGTAAGGTACACAATGACCTTCCGCAGACAACACAACTGTCACTGGACGCCATGAGTCTGTTGTTGAACAGTAGACATCAAAGTCTCCAAGGATACGACCGAACTTGCCTTTCATATCTTCACCATCACGAGCAACCTGAGTTCTCAATACTGGTTTTGGTCCTAGTAATTCTTTTAATCTTTTACTAGCTGCCTTTCCAAAAAGTTTTTCAACCTTATTTCGAGTTCTAGATTCTGGAGTATCAATCCCCATAATACGGACTCGTTCATCTCTTAACCAGATTCCAAAGCCGAGATCGATATCTACGTCTACTGTATCACCATCAACGACTTTAATTAATTTTGTTCTATATTCATACATGTTAATAACCCTATTATTGTTTATAACGGTTATTTATACTACAAATAACTAAAACCTATAATAAGAAATATTAAGCACCATAAAGCCATACCAACATATACTAAAGCGGTAATACTCCACGCTTGTAAGTTATCTAAAAATTTATCTAACATTAATATTAATGCTCCAAATGTAAACCAAACATGACACCTAAAAAGAATACAATAGGTCCTAAAATAAACAAGTCAACTATCCAATGTAATGCTACCGATAGTGTAACAATTTCTTTCCAATGTACCTTGCATACATCTTTCCAGTGATTGAATTTATCTAACACTTATATTCCTTTAATTCCATATCTTACACCTCTGAGAAAGCTTAATAGGTTTTTATAATCACCTATGTATTCACCATCTACAATGATATGTGGAATTTTAGTCATATCAGCATTGGCTTCAACAGCTTCTAAATAATATCGTCGGTATACTATATCGTAGTATTCGTATTCGACACCAAACTCTTGACATTTTTTCTTAGCAGTTTCACAAGTACCGCAAGAGGCAACACCATAAATTTTAATCACTTTGCAGTAGGATGAGCTGGTACCTTCCAATTACGAACGAATTTTAACTTACGTTCTCTATCCCATTCTTTAACAAGATTAGGATTATCTTTATCAAATAAATCTAATACTTGATCTGTTGTTAATATAGAAGATTCTGTAATAGTTTCACCCAACCACTTCTGAGAGAACTCATCTACTGATTCTGATGATACACTATCTTCAGCCCATTCTATTTGTTTAGCTGGATCTTGAAGAATATCAATTTCAGTATTCTCTTGCTGCAATTCATCAACAGGAATCATATAGGTTTGTCTAAACATAGACACACAACTCACTTTAACATATTCAGTCATTAATCTTGCTCCATGCTCCAAGTCTTAGAAACTTTTCGAGCTAATTCTATTTCTGAATTGTCCATTCCTACAACTCCATTAGTATAAGGTTTCTTTAATTCTTCTACAAGAGTCCGGCTACTCACAGGTGAGCCCATTTCTCTTGCATAGACCGTTTTCCCTTTATCGGGACTCTCATAGATTTTTGGCATTATTCCCAAATCTCCTTATTGAATAAATCGTTCTGCAAAGGCTTAGGGAAAGTACTTTCCTCATAACCTTCATTTGCAAGTTGTCTTTCGTAAAAAGCTTTTAATGGCTTATACGCGTTTTCTATCTGGACAGCAAGTACTCCACCTGATTGAATTACCCAATCCACCTCATTTGCGAGTTGTCTGGATAATCTAATTTCTTCGGTTGTACCTCTGTTTGAAATTTCAAAATCACTCATAATATTCTCCTGAACATAATTTAATTTATATTATATCACACTTTTAACCGTTTGTCAACCTATAATATTTGTTATTACATAATTAATAGATGCAAACGATAATAACATTAATCCAAACACAACAACCTGTAACACACTTGCGTATGCTATTTGGGTCATTGGATGTATATCTGTTAGTTTTTCGATGAATGACTCATCGGGTGACAGGTTAACTACCTGCAAAATCTTTTCTTCAGTTGTTTTCTTAGACATATAAATTTACTATAGTACCTTTGTGTGACTCTGGGGATAGATACTTTCTTAACTTCACTTTAAGACTCATGTGATAATCTCCTTTAATAATTCTTCTACTTCCGGAAACTCCTCCATACAATCAACTATCATATCTATTTCATCTAAGCGATCAAGCTCAAGTTCCATTATATGAGCCCAATGAGCCGCACGCATGTGTTCCATAAACGCGTTCATTTTGAGCCAATTATCATAATCGTTGTGTGTCGGAAAATCTTCGTCCATTACTTAAACAATCCTATTTTTTCCCCAGCTGCTTTACGGCGATCATATTCTTCTGGTGTAGAAGGATATCTCCACCCCCATAGCGCACCAAGGGTCATAAATGTACCTGAATAAGCTACTGCTTTCCAGTTCCCTGTAAATACTATCATACACAATAAAGCGAAAGCCATCATGCCTAACATCATGTACTTTGCCTTTTGTGGAAATACTTTCTTTGTTTCCCAGTTAGTTAAAAACGGTCCAAACAATTTATGTCCATATAACCATGCATGCATTTTATCTGAACTTTTAGCAAAACAATAAGCTGCGAATACAGCAGGAATACTAAAAGGAATACCTGGTAGGATAACTCCTACATATGCAACACCTAATGAAAGGAATCCTAAACCACCCCACATTAATTTTTTCATGTTCATGATATTACTGCCCTGATATAATCGGAATGGACTATGACAGCGTCTTGTCCTTTAATTCTGACTGGCATTGATTTATCCCATTGGAGATATACCGTATCGCCTTGTTCGAGCCAAGTTACTTCTGGCCCTTTAGCAATTACTACACCAGGTTCTGATGCTGTTGCTTTAACTTCAGATGATAATATAATACCACCCGCTGTCTCTGTTTCTTTTGGCGCCGCTGCTACTAACACATTGTCACCTATCATTTTGATACTCATATTTTTCGTCTCGTTACCGCAGAGAATAGTCCGCCTGTCCCATCACTACGTTGTTCTTCAATTTCCATATTCATTACTTGATTCTCATCAATAAGAGGTTTAGCGGGTTTCTCTCGTTCACGTTTAAATGCTGCTGTACTCACAATTAAGAGCATAATAGCAAGAGGATCAAATACGAATATGATTGTTAATATAATCCAACGAACTGCATTATCATAATAAGATTCTGCATCGTCACCATATATCATGTCCGCTATATATTTGACAGGCCCAAGTTCTGCTTCTTGGTCTAATTGCTGTCTTAATATTGGCATCTTCTTTTCGTTCAATTCTACGATATCGTCTACTAATAAATCAATACTAGCATTAATTTCGTTGCGTTCTGTTGTCTGTACTTTATTAACATAGTTACGATCTTTCGGTTGACTTGTCTGTAAGACATAATCTAAACTCTCTAATCGTCCTGTAAGATTATCTAGTTGTAATTGCTTACCATCTAATCTCTTATCTAAAATACTTGCTTCAAGGCTAAAACTATCACCGGTTATTGCAGCATCAATATGTGCTTTGGAAAGATATCCAAAAATACCCATACTTGTTATAAGCATGAGAACAATAACTGCACCAGTAAAATAAGCACGTACTAAATTATTAATACGTTCCCATTCGTAGTGTAACCACGCAGCAGAAACAATTTTACCAAATTCAAGTACACTTGCCATAAAGGCGATACTCAAAGCAGCACCACTAAAGATTGTCATTAAACCGACAATACTAAAGTAGGCAGCTGTTGTTGCCAGTGTAAGTGATGTGAATAAAGTTAACCATTTCATAATAATTATTTAGGCAAATTTAAATATTTTCAAACGTGTCTACGAGTGCCTCAACTAACTCATACATCATTGTGGTTGTATGTATGGGGGTGGGCGTAATTCTTAATCGTTCTGTTCCTCTATCAACAGTTGGATAGTTAATTGGTTGTATATAGATTCCATGAGTGTTTAAGAGATAATCTGACATTGCTTTACAACGTTTAGAATCTCCAACCATAACTGGAATAATATGAGTACAAGCTTCTTCGTGTACTTCGAGTCCAGCTTCTATAATCATTTCTTTTACAATTAAACTGTTACGTTGGTGTTTCTCTCTAATCTCATTATGGTCTTGCAAGTATCGTATTGAGGCAATAGAGCCTGCACACATTACAGGAGATAAAGAAGTTGTGAATATAAATCCACTTGCTACACTTCTGATAGCATCAAGCACAACATTATCACCAACAATATAACCTCCGTGGCCACCAAACGCTTTTCCCAAAGTTCCATTAATTATATCTACCCTCTCTTGTAATCCTAATTTTTCGCAGTATCCTGCACCTGTGTCTCCGTATAAACCTACGGCATGTACTTCGTCGATATATGTGATTGCACCATACTGATCTGCTAAATCGCAAATCTCTTCAATAGGAGCGACATCTCCATCCATACTATATACTGATTCAAATACAATACATGGTACATAACCAGCTTCAACAGTAACTTGTAAACACTCTTCTAGCGATTCCATATTGTTATGTTCAAATATATGTTTATGAGCGCGAGAGTGGTTTATCCCAACAATCAATGAAGCGTGATTCTTATTATCAGAAACAAAACATATTTTTGGAATAATACGTGATAGAGCGATCATGCTCCATTCGTTTGCAACATAAGCTGAAGTAAACAAAAGACCAGCTGGTTTAGAATGCAAATCAGCTAATACTTTTTCTAACGTAACATGATAGTGAGAGGTGCCACCAATATTACGTGTTCCTCCACTACCACTTCCTGTCTTTTCTAAAGCAGTAGACATCGCATCAATCACATATTGATTTTGACCCATACCTAGATAATCGTTGGAGCACCAACTAATTATTGTTTTTGGACTATATTTAGAATACCATGTAGCACGAGGAAACTTACCGCGCTCTCTAACTATATCGTTAAAGACACGATAGTTTCCATCGTCCTTAAGTTGATCTAAAACATTTTGAAATGGTACTATATCAATCATTATTTGTTACTCAATTAACTTGCGTAGGCGTTATCCCAATCTCCTTGTAAACCAGCAACCTCATATTCGGTTACACGATTTTCAAAGAAGTTTGTGTGATCTGCACCATTTAATACCCATTCCAACCAAGGAAGTGGATTCTCTTTTACTTTAAAGTTTGGCTTCATACCAAGCTGTAGTAAGCGTCTGTCTGTAATATAACGAATATATTGTTTGACTTCTTCTTTAGCTAGGCCTTCGATAGCACCCATTGCGTAAGCAAGCTCAATAAACTTATCTTCGAGATCTACAATATCCTTTGACATTTCGTAGATTTCTTTTTTGAAGCCATCATCAACAACACGACTGTGCTCTTTAATAAATGCTTTAAATAGTTTTGAGTTACCTTCAACGTGAATTGACTCGTCACGAATAGACCACTCTACTACCTTACCCATACCTTTCATTTTACCGTAGCGTTGAAAGTTAAGTAACATAACGAAAGAAGCAAATAAAGCAACACCTTCATTGAATACTGATTTAGCTAATGATAAACCAAGACCTCGTAAAGTATTGGTATCAGCTTTTCTCATGTAGTCAATCTTATCGGCCATTTCTGAATACTCTAGAAACGCGTGGTACTCACTATCAGGTAGTCCAAGGGTTTCATTCAGTAAAGCATAAGCTCTCTGATGGATACCCTCACGAGCCGCAAATGACCCTAGCATATTTCTGATTTCATTATTCTTAAACTTAGGAATAAACTGATCAAAATAGTTCTGACCAACAGCAACATCTGATTGAGTAAACAAACGAAGAATATTAGTAACATATTCTTTTTCTATGGGAGTCATCTTACCCATTTTCCAATCGGCCACATCTTCTGATAAGTCTAGCTCATCTTCGATCCAATGCATCTTTTCATGTCTTGTTGTAATATCAACAGCCCATGGATAATGAAACGGCTTATATGTCTCACTGAATTCCATTAGACCACCTTGCTTCTTAACAAGTGTATCAGCGATCGCCATTAAATCGTTGTAAGTACCAATGTGCTTATCATCAATAAAAATTTGTGGTACTGATCGTACTTCTTTGCCATTAGATATCTTTTGATAAAACGAAAGTCGTTGTTCTTCATCGTCTAGTACGATTTTTGTATATTGTATTCCTCTTTGCTTAAACCAGGCTTTGGCTTTTTCGCAAAAAGGACAGTTAGTTTTTGTGTATATTGTTACATCCATTTTCTTATCCTTGGCAACTTGGACAATCATCTTGTTGATCCTCTTGGTTCGGCGAGCTAAATTGTACTGTTTGGGGGTTAATAATATCATCTAACATTTCTTTTGCCACTTTAGTAGTTACGTTTTCTGCTTTGTTAGATGTTTCTGTTCTTAAATAATATAAACCCTTCGTTCCTTGTTTCCAGGCTTCATAATGTACTTTGTGCAATGTTTGTTTATTAGCGTTCGCAGGGAAAAATATGTTTAAAGACTGACCTTGACATAGATGTCTCTGTCTTTGTCCTGCTAATCTGATAAGTGACAGTTGATCCAATTCAATAGCTGTCTTAAATACTTCTTTTGTGTGATCATCTAAAAACTCAAGGTGCTGAACACTGCCACCATTAGTAATAATCATTGACCATACATCGTCTGTATTCTTTCCAATTTTATCCAATTCTCTTTCGAGGTATGGATTCTTATTTAGGTGACTTCCGACCCTAGTCCTAGAAGTAAATGCATTTGCTTTCCAAGGTTCAATACTTGGAGATGTATTTACGATCATTGAACTATTTGCGTTTGGAGCGATCGCTAACATATGCGCGTTTCGCCTACCAGTACCTTTCATATCAGGTGCTTCACCTCTTTGTTTACCCATTTTTTCAGATGCTTCTATTGACTTGATTTTCATTTCAGAAAAGATTTCTTCATTTAAATCAGCAGCCTCTTGGCTATCAAATGCAACCATATGTTTTTGTAGGTAAGAGTGGAAGCCCATAGCTCCGAGACCTAATGATCTCTCTTGTTGTGCAGAGTAACGAGCTTTTGAGATCTCATCACCTGCGTTATCAATAAAGAATTGCAAGACGTTGTCTAAGAATACAATAAGGTCTTTTACCATATTAGTATTTTTCCATTCGTCATACTTTTCTACATTGACTGAAGATAAACAACAGACTGCTGTTCGCTCTTCGTTTGTTACTAAATGTATTTCGTTACATAAATTTGAACCTCTAATACTTAAACCTAAATCCTTTTGAGATTGTGGTAGAGCAGCATTAGCTGTGTCGATAAAGTTCATGTATGGCTCACCAGTACGATATCTTGTTTCGAGTATTAGTTCCCATATTTTACGTGCAGATACTGTTTCTCTAACTACTTTATTATTAGGATCTAGAAGATCCCACGAGTCACCAGCTTTAACTGCTTCCATAAATTTATCAGTTATATTGACAGCGTGATGAAGATTCAGATTCTTTCTGTTCACGTCACCTGTCGGTATTCTCATATTAACGAACTCTACAATATCAGGATGGTCACAATCCATATAAGCAGCATAAGAACCTTTACGTGTTCGTCCTTGCCTATAAGCTACCATATCAGCATCAACTGTATGTAGAAATGGCATGGGCCCTGGTGCCTTATTAGATACAGCTCTGATGTCTGACCAATGACCACCAACTCCACCACCTTTAACTGACAGCCAACGTAGTTCTGCAGAATGATCGATCAACCCTTCTAATGTGTCGGGAACATATGTTAGAAAGCATGAGATAGGTAATGATTTAACATCTTCACCTTTTAATATTGCGTTTGATAGAACAGGAGATGAGAACATAAAATAGCCTTGAGATACATAATCGTATATCCTTTGTGCTAATTTCATATTACCATTACTAAAAGCTACTGAAGCTCTGGCGAATGCTTGCTGCGGGGATTTTTCATCTTCTCTACAATAGTAGTCTTGCAATAACTTCAATGATTGTTCTGATAATATTTTATTTCTTTTGTTGTCGACTTCTATTCCGCAGTATTGCATACTACTCTCCTAATTATTTAATTTTTTTTGTAGTGAATTATTGAGGGTGATGTTGCGAAGAGTCATTACGATTTTTTCCAGTAGTTTAACTTCATTTTTGCTTCCAATCCCTTATACACATTATTTCTTAAGGTACCTTCTATATCTTTATAGCCGTTGAGTACCATCTCATTTATATCTTTACCTGGAACATCTGCTGGCCATATCACAATTTTATAACCTGCATCTATTATTTTCTCCATTCGTTTGTGAATCTCTTTATTGCGAGGTTCAGAATCGAATACAAATACAGCATTTTCTGTATTATTAAGAGCATTAGTATTTCCGTCAGCACCTGCCATTGCAACCGCATTCTTTAAAAACATACTATCAAATGCACCTTCAACCACATAATACTGGTTAGCGAAGTTGACTGTATCGAGGCCAAATATTTTTGGTTTATCCTCAAACATGATAGTAATGTATCGCAGCTTTGAGTCTGGTTTAAAACTTCTTGCTGAAACACCAAACATCTTCTTATCTTTATCGAAGAACGGAATTACTAAACGAGGCTCGTCATGCTCGACGCTTTCGAATTTATCTGGTATTATACTATTTACCCAAGTCTTAAACTTTGGAGTGTAGTACATGCGATAGTGTTGCGCCGAAGGTATTTGCCTCTCTAATATATATATTTTCGCATAATGGTTATGGACCAATTGGCTAACTTTTTTTATACTTTTTATTGCTGATTTACTGTCGAACTTGGGTGCTTCAAATTTAGTACGTTCAAGTATTGATTTTTCTTCTGGCTTCTTATGTTTGCTCATAAACTTCTCAGACACATAGTCTTTAAAGGCCATTGGGTCGACTTGTTTAAGAAAGTATGAGAAAGATTGACTAGCATTACAGTTGTGACAATAATAAACAAAGCTATTATCTTTCTCAAGGAGCCAGCCTCTAGCTTTAGAGCGAGACTTTTGGCTGTCACCACATAATGGGCAACGGAAGTTTATTCTGTAGGGGTTGGTTCGCGTGACTTTAAATCTCTCCATACGACCGGCGAGAGACTGTGCATACTGTATATCAACGTAATCAATCATATAAGTTTTACTCAATTCAATTTATGAGACCATTATATCATATTTTGGCTCATTTGTCAACCTTTAAATAATTTTATTTTCCGGTCATCATATCAATAACATAGTTACCAGCGGCAGTAGCGATAGCGACTGCTCCAAGCATATAATACTTGAGATTCTCTAAACCACGAAGACGCTTCTCTTGTTCTTCAATCTTCATGTCAAACTCTTTAGTTAGAGTTGTAATTGCTACTAAAGTACGCTCGCGGCTGCCTTCCATCCATTCTCTAAGCTTTTCATTATGTTCTTGGTGAGCAGTTTGTGCATCACCCATCCCTTCATTCATAGCTTGTTTGAATCTGTACTTGTGATCGTCAAGCTCTTCTTTAAAGGCAAATCTTGATTCTATAGCTACTCTGCTTTGAGTATCTAATTTGCTTTCAACGCTGTCAAGCTTACGCTCAAATGACTCTAGCACGTTTTGCTGTACTGCGATATCTTGACTGATTGAAACCATTTGATCCATGGCTTCGTCAACTTTATCGAAGAAACGTTCAATATTTTTTAAATCGTTTTTGATTAAAGCAATATCGGTCTTTAATGGATTTAACTCGTCTGACACAGACATCTCCAAATTGATTGTTTATTATATCACATTAACCATGATTTGTCAATAGTATTTATTCTTAAATGTATTAAGTTTAGATATTATATTGATTGTTTTTGACTGAGAGCGGACCAAGATGGGCTAGTTGTTATCTGGTTGTCCGCCTGTTGAATTATCTTTTTTAGTATTAGTGGTTACCTCTTTGTAGTAAACGATAACCTCACCTAATTCTCTGATGTATCTACGCAGCTCTTGGAAATTTGCAGCTTGAACTTCGTAATTCTTTACAGTGGTTGCTACAAATACTATAGAACCTCCGCCTGCGATTTTGTTTTCATCAAGAAATCTATCAAGATATGTATAACCTACTGGCCATGACGGATTATCTCTTTCAGATAAGTCACATGCTTTAGGTCTTTTTAACTGTTCTATACCTTTATCATCAAACTTTTGCGGTTCAAATGATATTGATTTTTTACAAGGATTAGTTATAACAGCTTCTGATACAACACTCATCTGAATCTCGGTCAAATTAATCGGCCGCGGTAATTCAGGTTGTATAATGTTCAGAGGTACAGGTTTACTAACAATCTCTATTGGTCGTTGAGGTAATAAACTACATCCACTAACTATCGTCGTTAGCAGTAGCAGTGACACTAATGTTCTTGCTATCATTCTCTATCTCCTCAAATACTTTCTTCGTACCATTGTTAATACGAAGCTCAATCAAACCAGGTTTTTTAATAGCTAGTAAGTCGAGATTGTGCTTTTTAAAGATTTCAAGATATGAATCTTTTTCTGCTTCGATTGCTTGGTTTGCTCGAGCCATATTACCAAGGGCTTTACCTTGTTTTTCATAGGACTCTTGAATAGCTACGATCGCAGCTTTTTGTTCTTCAATAGCAAATTCGAGTTTGACATTGTTACCTATTAAAGTTTGATTCTGATCGAATAGGTAGTAACAACCTCCGCCAAGAACCAATATTAATGTTAACCATACTTGTGTCATTACTCTTCCTCAATACGATACAATAAACCACTAACTGAACGAACAGTAACTAGCTTATCTGCTGAAGTAATAAAGCTCAATTCTTTCCAGTTGCTCTTTTTAATCTTACGAACACCTGTAAAAGTTTTATCGTCTAAATTGCCAAATTTGGAATCATAGGAAACGATAATTGTATACCGTTTTCCTATGAACCAAGATTTGATCCATTCCCACACAGTTAAGAGTGTCTTAACCAGTGCAGTTTGAAGCGTATAGACCTTCTGCTTTATCGCCTGAACAACCATATTTTTCTTTAACTGCCTTTAAAACGTCGGCTTTTTCAGCGCCGTCTTTGTGCATTTTTTTCATTTCTTTAGCAACTTCTTCGTCGTCGCCTTCGTCTTCATCAGACTCTTCGCCTTCAACAATTGCTTCAGCTTCTTCTGAAACTGTTGTCATTTCTTTGTACTTCTCTTCAAGAGCAGCACGAACTCTAGCATTCATTTCTTCTTCAAACGCTTCTTTTAGTTTGAGAGGGTTGTTTTCAATAGCCTCTGCAATAATTTTCTCAATAGACATTATTCTATTCTCCTTTATTTAAAAGTAAATCTTTAACTTATTTATATTAAACTGATTCCATCTTAACCATAAGACGCTCTGCCCTATTGGTTACTTGTTTGTGCCACCTTGAATCACGGCCTTCAACAGCAGCTCTTTTCCAATCATGGTCTTCTAAAGCAGCAGTAAAGTTTTTAAATTTACTTAGTCTTGTACGACCCATATTGAACATCATATTAACCAAGATTTCCTGGACTTCCCCTGGAAAGTCTCCGAATGCCCCTTCTCCGTATAAAGCGTGACACTCTGATATGGCAACGCCAAGATCTCTATCGAAACATTCCCTAACTCTTTCTTCACTAACCTCTGTATCAACTGGTTCTCCGAATTCCGGGTCACTGTCGAGGACAAGATGACCGACTCCAAAGGTGGGATAGCCGAGGTGGTCTTTGTATATAGCATACACGACTCCTTCGTCAATTTTTAACTGTTCAAATACGTTTTCTTTGTTTTCTTGTTTCATGTTATTCCTTTGCAAAATCTGCAAGTTTCTTTCTTTTAACGACTCGGGTTTTATGTTTCTGCTGTGCCTTTTTAGATACACCAGGTTCTCCTTGCGCACCAACACCTAAACCAGCGATCGCTCCACCACCTACAGTATTTTCTTCTTCTTTCTTAGCAGCTTCTTCTATATCAGCGTATTCAAGCATAAAACGTGCTTCAGCTGATTCTAAAAATTGTTCTGCTAAATACTCATCATTACCTTCTGAAAGCATCTGATTTTCTTCAACTGACTTTTGTTCTTTAATTAACCAAAGAGCAGCTGCATAAGATGCAAGTTTAGTTTGACCACCAGGTAGTTTTGCTAAAAGCTTCTTAAGATTTAAAATAAGTTGATCGAACACACCGAAAGAATTACTTTGAGCTTTCGTAGTAAAATCTTTACGGCGGAGAAGTATATTACCTTTAATATCGATAACACCTTCTTTATATGCTTCCCACTTATTAAACGGCGTAACAAGCCTCTTAATGAAGTTAAAAACTAAAAATAAATCGACTACCATCTCTTATATTTCCCTGAGTTTGTTTTCAATAAAAATATCACTAGTGATACTTTCTGAGTTAATTATTAACTCATCGTACTGTAATACTTGTGGCATATAGTTTAAATATAGCACAAACGGTTTGAGATAGCTATGAAACTCATGCAGTTTAAAAAACAACATGTTAGTTGCGTCTACTCCAAACACATTAAATATCACAATTAAATGATTCAAAATCAACCTTTCCTTTAAGTCATTATCTTGCCTATAGCGCGAGAAGAGTTTTCTGAGATATTGGAATCTCTTCATATCCTCTTCAAACTCTGACATCTCCGTACATTGCGGATTGTCATAGTGTTTCATCGCATAGAGCAGAAAGGTTGATTCTGTTAACTTCATAACCATAATGTAAAAACTTGCCTAATTGTCTTAAGCGTCAGCTACGATAGCATCTTCAACAGCGGTATCACCAGTAACACCCAAGTCACCAGCAGCAACTGCTGTAACTTTCATAGTTACTAATGGTTCAACAATATTTCTAGTACGGCCATCGGCAGTAGTATAAGTGTTATACAAATTCCAGCCTGGAGTCTTTAGACCCTTAGCTCTGTTAGCAGCAACACCTGCTTCTGTTAAATCAACAAATACTGCATTATCTTTATCATGCGATTTGTTTGTGTTATTGGCGTCAGTTTCTAGATACGCAGGTGCGTCAGCAGCGGTATCTGTTTTTCCCCATTGTGCCATTGTTATTCTCCTTGTTTAATTTGTTTCTTAACGTTAAGTTATAACAAAAATTATTTCAATGCTTCTTTTGAAGCTTTAAATACTTGATCGACCAAATCAGCCTTTCTTTTTCTCATATCAACTTCAACTCCAAGTCTACGACCTACTTCTTCGATTTTAGCTTTGGTTAACTTATTAAGTTGAGCCTTAGTAAAAGAAGTCCATTGAGCATCTTTTTTATACTTTACTGCAGGTCCTTTTTGAACTGCTGCCTTTTTAGGTTCAGTTACTGGGTTAACAGGTGTCAATTCTTTGGTTATTCCAAACAACCCCTTTAACCATTCAATTAATTTTCTCATGATATCCTCCATATTTTAGTCATCATTAAATTATATATTAAATCTTTATGACTGCTAGTACAATTACTTAGCAGCTGCGGCTTTTGCCATTTCTTTTAATTTAGTTGCGTCGATCTTTGAACCGATCTTCTTGCGGCGATTCTTTAAATACTCATCTGAAGAGTCAACGTCACCGTCATTATCGATATCAGCATCTGCTTTACCAACTGGGTCTAATTTTTTAGCTTCAGTTTGATGTTCGGATTCGTCTTCAATTGGCTTACCCATTCCACCACAGTGTTTGCAATCTTCGTTACAACCACAACCGTCTTCTCCAATTTTATTATCACAGCATTGGCAAATTTTACCTTGAATATCAGAATCTACTTCAGCGTCGCTATCAGCAGTATCTTCTTTTACATCATTACCGCCGCTTTGATCGCTCTGGATTTGAGAAAGTGACTCGCCTTCTTCAGCGCCTAAGTATTTTCTAGCATATCCAATAATGGCTTTTTCGTCGCCCTTTAATACTACTACTGCACCTGGATTACTATCTCCAACTTTAGTCATAGTAAATCCCTTTTTATCGGCGATTTTACCAGTGAAATGTGATATTTTAAGAGTAGCTTCTTCCAATGCACTTCGGACAGCCGTCTCCATTATATTATCGATTTTATCCTTGAATGACATTGAAATTGTCTCCTTTAATTTGTTGTTATATTCTATTTATTAATAATTGAAGTTGTTATCTTCGCCTAGTTCGACGATACTCATCATAATCGAAGCCACCGTCTTTGTCTTTTTTATCGTCATCTTTATCTTTGCCATCAAGCTTATCAGATGCTTGCGCAGTTGGGTCGCTAGAACCAAAGTGTGCGTCATAAAAGGCATCAAATCCATCTTGGTCCATCTCACCGCTTGGATACTCGCCGTCAATTAAATTTCCATTATCTTCTATCCAATCCCAGATATCTTCTTCAGCTTCAGGAGATATTGCGTAGCTACCATCGGTTGCGTCGTAGGCTTTAATCTCATCTTTATATTTGTCAACAATATCTGACCACTCTTTGTTGCCTTTATAATAATCCTTTACTGCTGATGTAGATCTTACTTGAAGATTTGTAACTTTATATTCTTTGCCGTCAGGCCCTTTAAACTTATCTTTACCTGTTTTTTGCATATCAGATACTTTTTTCTTAGCGACAGCTTGGTCATCTCTGCCTTTAGTGTAATCAGGATTATCTGTTCCGTATAATTTCTTTGCTAGATTAGGATGTGCTTCTGCTGCAGGCTTTGAACCTTTATGAAAGTCTTTAGCTAAATTCCATACTTTTGCACTATCGCCAGTAACTCTTATTTTATCGCGGCCACTTTTACTTACAGTAACACTATATTTCTTTTCAAGTGAGTCAACTTTATTATTATCGGCGTTATAGTTAACTTCAATAGTAGAATTGCCTTCTTTTAAGGCAGCTCTAATATGATGCTCTATTCCTTCGTTGATTTTATCCTTAAACATTATCCTATTTTCCTATAAATCCTAATTTTTAAATCATTAATACCTTTAATGATCCTATGATATTCTCCAGCCTTAATTTCAAACTTTAATCCAGGCTTCATTAAAAATGGTAAAGCATTATCTGGTTGGAACTGCCAACCATCTCCCTCGAGTATTTCTACTTCGCGGTCTTCTTTATCTCTGTGCCAAACAAATTCTTTTGAATCTTTTGCTACATTAAAACAACGAATATTGCCATCATCAATATAAGGATTCATTTATACTAAGTGTTTAGCGACCTGCAAATCTGCAGCAGTTTTCATCTTTAAAGGGCTATCGGGCACATCATTTCCTGCAGCAATTAAAACGGCTAAATCCGCATCGTATTGTTCTTTGGTTTTAGTACCATCAAAAAAATCTGCTTTAAGTCCAGGCAATGTGTTGCCTACATTAGCTACCCATTCTGCTTCGGTTGCCATAAGTTCTCCTAACTGATTAGACCAGCAATAATTTTCACTGCGTCAATTGCTTTTTCTAATCGTATTTTATTGTTTTCAAAATTGATGTCGTCTTCGATTAAAGTCTCATCGAGAAGATCTTCAATTAACTCATCAAATTCTGATTGCGTTAAATCACCATCATCTAAAAGGCTCTTATACTCTTGAGCTCTTACTTCTATATCGTCAATACTACTCATTTTCTATCTCCAAATACTTCAAGCGCGGAGCTTGTTATATTATGTATGTTTGTTCTTTTAATTCTACAATATGCATCGCTTGGATTTTCGCGTTCTACTAATTCAGTAGTTAATCCATGCAACCCTTTATATATCTCTGTGATATTTTCGTTTAATCTGTTTTTACTATAAGTGTGCAAATAGAAAGATCTGTAGTTCATTTGGCTTAGGACTGGTTTCATACACCATAGTCCGTCTTCACCCATTGCAGATACTACATTAAGCTCTACGAGTTTACCATATTCAACGTTATCAAAATCACTTGGTAAGTATTTACCAATGGTTGAGCATGCACCTAGTATAAGTACAGATGCTAATACTAATATATTCTTTACCAAAAGTAGGATCCTCCACCTTTTAAACCTAAACTCTTAGCATATTTAGGTAAACGACATGCCCAATATCCAGCACTCATCTTATCTGTTTTAGTATCACAGTTATGACGAGCAGCAAAAGATTTTGCAGCACCTCTATCATTAATCTTAGAGGAAAGCCCACCCTTTTTATCGCCAAAATTAATCTTTGAGATATTACCTGTTTTAGGATTACGAACATATACTACATATTTAGTAGGTCCGCCTGATCGCTTAGGTGAATTTAACTCTGGTTCTGCTTCTTCGTCAAACTCAAGCATAGGTTGCTCTAATGGTACTATAGTACCTTCAAACAATCCAAATACTTCTTCGTTATATTCTGAGAAACTCTTCATTGTTTTACTTACCTTTTCTAAGGTCAGCTAGCTCATCTCTAAAACCGTTGATTTTATTTTGTATTCTATCAGACTGATCTTCTAACCTTTCTGCTCTATCGTCATCATCTTTATCACGTGCTTCAGCAGCTTTACTTTCAATTTCGCGTTGAGACTTTTCAAGATCATCTATACGCTTTTTGTACATTTCGATTTGACCTTCAGTTGAATCTCTTTTAGCTCTGGCTGCTTCACGCTCACGTTGTTTTTTTTGATCTTCAGGACCTTGTTGGCCATCCCTAGAGTTATCTCTATAACCGCCGATATTAGCAGCTTCTTCTATAGCGTCGTCAAACATACCAGCAGCTTTCATATCTCTCATAGCCATTTTCTTAACTCTTTCGATATTTGCTTTGTTAAGTTTTTCAACAGCTTTCTTAATCATCTGTAAACGTTTTTCTTTTTCTTTAGGAGATAGAGCTTCGTCAAGGTTAGTTTCTTCTAACATGTCAAGTAGAGTGTCCATTGACTGCTGTTCGTTAGTCTTCTTATATGAGCCCATCTTTAAACCCATAACAAAGTCGTCAAACTCATCAGCGTCGTCAGTTTTAATTGCGTCGGAAC
>Ga0208678_1000075_pt1 | contig 26638 bp, 18 predicted proteins | sample Colrivmet1550B02_FD_187654 | JGI IMG/M metagenome (GOLD analysis project Ga0208678, IMG submission 187654) | Estuarine microbial communities from the Columbia River estuary - metaG 1550B-02 (SPAdes) (version 2) | ecosystem: Environmental > Aquatic > Marine > Intertidal zone > Estuary | place... | reverse complement strand
GGGATGAAGCAGAGAATCGCTTACATGCGCAGAAAGCGCTGATGGTGTTTTTGTTAGGTGCCAGTAGTTAGCAGTAATCCTGTCGCCGGCGGAGGCTGGCATCCATTTGTGAGAAGCTGGACCCCAGCCTTCGCTGGGGCGACGGGCTTTTTGCTGGGGACACGTTCCTTTGAGGTGACGCTAGTAGTGCTGCTAGATAAACTCTACATTGTCTATTTCATACTCAACATCGCCACTCGGCGCTTTAACCACTACCACTTCACTGATCTCTTTACCCATCAGAGCTCGCGCAATCGGCGACTGGTAAGAGATTTTACACGCTTTTACATCCGCCTCATCATCGCCGACAATTTTGTAAGTGACGGTCTTGTCGAGATGAAGATTAATAATGGTCACAGTGGTACCAAACACCACGCGATCGCCGTGGGGAATCTTATTGATGTCGATCACCTGAATATTCGACAACTTGCCTTCGATATCTTGAATCCGACCTTCAGTAAAACTCTGCTGCTCGCGGGCAGCGTGGTATTCTGCGTTCTCTTTGAGGTCGCCGTGTTCACGAGCAGTGGCAATGGCCTCAATAATAGTTGGACGCACTTCTTTAATCAGGTGGTGCAACTCTTCACGCAGAGCGATTTCACCTTCAACTGTCATTGGGGCCTTTTGCATTACGCTATCTCCTCATGCAAGGTCTGAATACGTCGAACGGTAGTTTCACCATCAAAGTTGAGAGCCTGGCAAACCGCATTACCACCCGCCATGGTTGTAGTGTAATAGACGCGATGCTGCTCGGCACTGTAACGAATGGCAGAGGAATCGGAAATCGCCTGACGACCTTCAGTGGTATTAATAATCAGGTTTATTTTGTCGCTCTTAATCATATCGACAATATGCGGACGACCCTCTTTTACCTTGTTGACTATGGTTACGGCCAGGCCAGCTTGCTTAATCAGCTTTGCTGTCCCTGCGGTAGCGACCAGTTTAAAGCCAAGATCTGAGAGTTGAGTCGCCAGTGCCGCGACCTGGTGCTTGTCGCGCTCACGAACACTAACGAAAGCCGTGCCACTGGTAGGAATTTCGTCGCTGGCGCCAAGCTCTGCTTTGCCATAGGCCTCAGCAAAGGTTGCACCCACGCCCATCACTTCGCCGGTGGACTTCATCTCTGGCCCAAGAATCGGGTCAGTGCCGGGGAATTTATTGAATGGGAATACCGCTTCTTTAACACTGAAGTAAGGCGGGATGATTTCTTTGGTGAAACCCTGAGATTCAAGGCTCTGACCGACCATGCATCGTGCAGCAATTTTCGCCAGAGAGGTGCCGATACATTTGGAGACAAAGGGTACCGTTCGCGAGGCGCGAGGATTAACCTCAATTACGTAAATCAGGCCGTCCTGAAGCGCTAACTGCACATTCATTAAACCGCGCACACCCAGCTCCAATGCCATTTTTTTGCACACTTCACGCATTTCATTCTGGATATCTTCGCCGAGGCTGTAAGGCGGCAGCGAGCAGGCAGAATCACCGGAGTGAATACCAGCCTGTTCAATATGCTGCATGATGGCGCCAATCACTACCTGTTCGCCGTCACTGACTGCATCCACATCCATTTCAATGGCATTGGGCAGGAAGAAGTCGAGAAGCACAGGAGAGTCATCAGAGACCTGTACGGCGGTCTTCATATAGTGACGCAGCTCGTCTTCTTTGTAGACAATCTCCATGGCTCTTCCGCCTAGTACATAGGAGGGACGCACGACCAGTGGGTAGCCAATTTCTTTGGCCAGTTCCACGGCTTGATCAGCACTGCGGGCGGTGGCATTCTGCGGCTGCAGCAGGCCAAGCTTTTGAATCATCTGCTGGAAACGCTCGCGATCTTCCGCGCGATCGATGGCATCTGGCGTGGTGCCAACAATGGGTACGCCGGCAGCTTCAAGTGCACGGGCCAGTTTAAGCGGCGTTTGGCCACCGAACTGAACGATTACACCTTTGGGCTTTTCGATGCGCACAATTTCCAATACATCTTCCAGAGTAACGGGTTCAAAGAACAGTCGATCTGAGGTGTCGTAATCTGTGGATACGGTCTCTGGATTACAGTTGACCATAATGGTTTCGTAACCGTCTTCGCGCATTGCCAGGGCCGCGTGAACACAGCAGTAATCAAATTCAATACCCTGACCAATGCGGTTGGGGCCGCCACCGAGAACGAGAATCTTGTCGCGGTTACTGGGGCGTGCCTCGCACTCTTCTTCATAGGTGGAGTACATATAGGCAGTATCTGTAGAAAACTCTGCAGCACAGGTGTCGACGCGCTTATAAACTGGGTGCAAACCTAAGTCGTAACGCAGTTCGCGCACGGCGGTTTCGCCACAGCCTAGTACATCGCCAATACGGCGATCGGAGAAGCCTTTGCGCTTTAAGCGATAGAGGCTTTTCTCATCCAAATCGCTCAGACTGTGTTGCGCCAGAACGAGTTCATCTTTAATCAGGTCTTCGATCTGCACAAGGAACCAGGGGTCGACCTTGGTGCGAGCAAAGACATCGTCTAGGCTCATGCCATGTCTAAAGGCATCTCCCAGATACCAGATTCGGTCGGGACCGGCCACGGCCAGTTCGCTGTTCAGAACCGCTTCTGGGTTTTCAGTCTCATCAGTGATCTTTGGATCAAAACCAGAGGCACCCACTTCGAGGCCACGAAGGGCTTTTTGCAGAGACTCTTGGAAGGTGCGGCCAATAGCCATCACCTCACCCACAGACTTCATCTGGGTGGTCAGTGACTGATCAGCCTGCTCAAATTTCTCAAAGGCAAAGCGTGGAATTTTAGTGACGACGTAATCTATGCTCGGCTCAAAGGAAGCTGGGGTTGCGCCGCCAGTGATTTCGTTCTGCAATTCGTCGAGGGTATAACCTACAGCCAGCTTGGCCGCTACACGAGCAATGGGGAAGCCGGTGGCTTTTGAGGCCAGAGCTGAAGAGCGTGAAACCCGCGGGTTCATCTCAATAACAATCAAGCGTCCATCTTCAGGGTTCACCGCAAACTGTACATTGGAGCCGCCGGTTTCTACACCGATCTCACGCAATACCTTGATCGAGGCGTTGCGCATGATTTGATATTCTTTGTCAGTCAAGGTCTGGGCTGGGGCAACGGTAATCGAGTCGCCAGTGTGGATGCCCATGGGATCGAGGTTTTCAATGGCGCAGATAATAATGCAGTTATCTTTGCGGTCTCTGACCACTTCCATTTCAAACTCTTTCCAACCAATCAGCGACTCATCGATTAATAGCTCATTGGTTGGTGAAAGGTCTAAACCGCGACGGCAGATCTCTTCAAATTCTTCACGGTTGTAAGCAATACCACCGCCGGAGCCACCCATGGTGAACGACGGGCGAATTACACAGGGGAAACCAAAGCGATCGGAGACCTGAATGGCCTCTTCCATGCTGTGGGCAATACCGGAATTCGGTGTATCCAAACCAATAGCTTTCATGGCCTTGTCAAAGCGCTCACGATCTTCGGCTTTGTCGATGGCATCGGCATTGGCGCCAATCATTTCTACGCCATACTTTTCCAGCACGCCGTGCTTGGCCAAATCCAATGCGCAGTTCAGAGCGGTCTGGCCACCCATAGTCGGTAGCAGCGCGTCAGGCTTTTCCTGAGCAATAATATGTTCAACCGTGCGCCATTCCACCGGCTCTATATAGGTGGCATCGGCCATGGCGGGATCAGTCATGATCGTTGCTGGATTGGAGTTCACCAGGATTACCCGGAAACCCTCTTCGCGCAGCGCCTTACAAGCTTGAGCGCCGGAGTAGTCAAACTCACAGGCCTGACCAATAATAATCGGTCCTGCGCCCAAGATGAGAATGCTTTTTATGTCAGTTCTTTTTGGCATGTCTTCTCCGAAAGTGACTAGCGTCGATCTTCCATTAACTTTATAAAGTGTTCAAATAGGGATGCTGCATCGTGTGGGCCGGGGCTAGCTTCAGGGTGACCCTGGAAGCTGAATGCAGGCTTATCCGTGCGCTGGATACCCTGCAGGCTACCGTCAAACAATGAGCGATGCGTGGCGATCAGGTTAGCAGGAAGATTCTCTTCATCCACGGCAAAACCATGATTCTGACTGGTGATCATCACAACATTGCCGGCGAGATCTTCAACTGGGTGGTTGGCGCCGTGGTGACCAAACTTCATCTTCACCGTTTTGGCACCTGAGGCCAGTGCCAACAGCTGATGGCCCAAGCAGATTCCAAAAACCGGAATATCGGTTTCGAGAATTTCGCGGATCGCATCTATGGCGTAGTCACAGGGTTCTGGATCGCCTGGGCCATTGGAGAGGAAAATTCCGTCTGGCTGCATGGCCAAGACTTCGCTGGCAGGGGTTTTCGCCGGAACAACAATCAGTTCACAGTTCAGATCAACCAACATGCGCAGGATATTGCGCTTCACACCAAAGTCGTAGGCAACCACTTTGTATTTGGTCGTGGCTGGATCCTGAGGCTTATGACCTTCGCCCAGCTCCCAACTATGCTCAGACCATTGGTAGGTGGTTTCGGTAGTGACCTCTTTTGCGAGGTCCATACCTTTGAGACCAGCAAAACCACGAGCTGCTGCTAGGGCAGTCTCATCGTCCACATCACCAGCCATAATACAGCCGTTCTGAGCACCAGTTTCACGCAGAATGCGTGTCAGCTTACGCGTGTCTATATCCGCTATTCCAAGGATATTGCTGTCCTTGAGATAGTCATCTAGTGCTTGCTGGCTGCGGAAATTTGACAACACCAAAGGTAAGTCACGAATCACCAAACCAGACGCCCAGATTCTATCCGACTCAGCATCTTCGTCGTTGACGCCGACATTGCCGATATGGGGATAGGTTAAGGTAACGATTTGTTGAGCGTATGAGGGATCAGTAAGAATTTCTTGATACCCAGTGAGGGCAGTATTGAAGACTACTTCACCAACAGAGATTCCATCCGAACCGATGGCAGTTCCTCTGAAAATTGTTCCGTCTGCTAGCGCAAGTACGGCTTCCCGGTGAGTCTGGGAATTCACACAACCTCCTAATTATTTACGTGTAACGTAGACCTGAAGTCAGGCATCTCCGATTACGGCATCAGTAGCTTGTGAATATTTGTAAAAAAGCGAGATGAAACTCTGCGTCTCATCTCGCTAAATATAATATTCTTCTGTGCTCTAACCTCTCGGAACGAGACCACATCTTGGCTGTGGTGTTAGGCGGGTATATTAGTGAAAAGAGCGCATTTTGTCCATCACTGAAATAACTATTTTATCTTGCCATTAGCCGATTATTTAAGCCCCAGTACATCCTGCATATCAAACAGCCCTGAGTCCTTTTGACCGAGCCACTGAGCCGCCCGCACGGCGCCGCGGGCAAAGGCCAGGCGACTAGACGCTTTATGAGTAATCTCGACTCGCTCACCTTCGCCAGCAAACAAAACAGTGTGGTCACCGACAATATCGCCACCGCGCACTGTGGCAAAGCCGATAGTCTCGTGATCACGCGCCCCGGTTTGGCCTTCTCGTCCATAGACAGCCACTTTTTTCAGGTCGCGACCTACAGCGGCGGCGACTGACTCACCTAGAGATAGCGCCGTACCAGAGGGAGCGTCCACTTTGTGACGATGATGGGCTTCAAGAATTTCAATATCGGTTTCATCGGCGAGCACTTTTGCCGCTAACTCAGCCAACTTAAAGCACAGATTGACGCCAGTGGAAAAATTCGAGGCCATGCAAATAGCACTGCTGGCAGCGGTGGTTGAAACCTGAGCCAACTGCTCGGCATCCAAACCGGTAGTGCCAATAACCATTTTTTTGTTATGAGCGGCACAGAAGGCAGCATTGGCTGCCGTGGCACTGGGCACACTAAAGTCGATAAGTACGTCGAACTGATCGGCAACGTCAATGATCGAACTAGCCACTAAAACGCCATTTTTACCTACGCCAGCCAACTCGCCAGAGTCGACGCCGATTAGAGAGCTTTCTGGACGCTCTAGGGCCACTGTCAGTTCAGCGCCGCCATTCAACAATATAGCGTCAATCAAGGCCTTGCCCATGCGGCCGCCGGCTCCGGTAATCGCTATTCTGTTCATGGTCTTATCCTATAACTGGTTTTATTAGCGTCTCTAACAAGCTCTGCATATTACGCGGATCGATTTTAACTGGTCAAATTATCGAAGAATTTTTTCACCCCATCAAACCAGTTACTGCTGCGCGGCGAGTGCTTGCTCTTGCCTGCCAGACTTTCTTCAAACTTTTTCAATAGCTCGCGCTGCTCAGAACTTAGATTGACTGGCGTTTCCAGTACCACTCTGCACAGCAGATCACCTACACCACCACCGCGAACTGGGGCTACGCCCTTGCCGCGCAGACGAAATAGCTTGCTACTCTGGGTTTCAGCAGGAATTTTAAGCTTAACCTTGCCTGATAAAGTGGGGACTTCAAGTTCACCGCCCAGGGCAGCCTGAGCAAAACTAATTGGCACTTCACAGTGCAGGTTAGCGTCATCGCGAACAAATATCGGGTGATCACGCACCACCATCTGTACATAGAGATCACCTGGAGGCCCACCTTGGGGACCGGCTTCACCCTTGCCACCGAGACGGATACGATCGCCGGTATCAACACCTGCTGGGATCTTTACTGACAGAGTCTTTTGCTCTTCAATTACACCTTGCCCATGACAGCTGCCACAGGGATCAGAAATCATCTGACCGCGACCGCGACACTGGGGACAGGCTTGCTGTACTGAGAAGAAACCCTGAGACATACGAACCTGACCAGCACCATTACAGGTTGTACAGGTCACTGGAGAAGAGCCTCTGCGGGCACCTGAACCATCACAGGGATCACAGGTGGTCATAGTGGGCACATCAATCTGCACAGTTTTACCGCGCACAGCGTCTTCAAGATCTAACTGCAGGTCATAGCGCAGATCCGAACCCCGCGCTGGGCCGCCGCGACCACCGCCGCCACCAAAAATATCGCCAAAAACATCACCAAAGACATCGCCAAAACCACCGCCGCCACCGCGCTGACCGCCGCCGCTGTTGCCATCGACACCAGCGTGACCAAAGCGATCATAGGCTGCTTTTTTGTCATCGTCGCCAAGAATCTCATAGGCTTCTTGAGCTTCTTTAAACTTATCTTCGGCATCCGCGCCCTCAGGGTTGCGGTCCGGGTGAAACTTCATCGCTACGCGACGAAATGCCTTCTTAATTTCAGCGGCAGAAGCACCTTTGTCCACACCCAATACATCGTAGTAATCGCGTTTAGCCATAACTTAATTCTTTATTCTCAAATGTAACCAATATGATTAGGCGCGGGACTTTGCCCGCGCCTAATTAAAGTAGAAAAGCAGATGAAGACTTATTTCTTGTCTTCTTTCTCTTCTGCTGTTTCTTCTGCGGTCTCTTCTTTCACTTCTTCGAATTCAGCATCCATTGCGTCATCACCAGCAGCCTGCTCGCCGCCTTCAGCTTGACCCGCTTCGGCCTGTTCGGCGTAGAGCTTTTGGGCCAGAGCTGCAGAGGCTTCAGAGAGTACTTTGGTCGCAGCTTCAATGGCGTCACTATCTTCGCCCTGAACAGCTTCCTCAACACCTTTAATAGCCGCTTCAATCGCAGTCTTCTCTTCTTCTGATGCTTTGTCGCCAGCGTCTTCAAGAGTCTTCTTAGCAGCGTGTGCTAGACCGTCGGCTGTGTTGCGAGCTTGGACCAGATCAGCGAACTTCTGATCGTCGGCAGCATTGGCTTCAGCATCTTTAACCATTGCATCGATCTCTTCATCAGAGAGACCTGAAGAGGCTTTAATAATGATCGACTGCTCTTTACCAGTAGCCTTGTCTTTTGCGCCTACATGCAAGATACCGTTGGCATCGATGTCGAAGGTCACTTCAATCTGAGGCATACCGCGCGGGGCCGGCGGTATATCAGCCAAGTCAAAACGACCCAGTGATTTGTTACCTGTAGCTTGCTTGCGCTCGCCCTGAACCACGTGAATGGTTACAGCAGTTTGGTTGTCATCAGCGGTTGAGAAGATCTGTGATTTCTTGGTAGGAATCGTCGTGTTCTTCTCGATCACTGGAGTGGCAACGCCACCCATGGTTTCAATACCCAGGCTCAGCGGGGTTACGTCGAGCAGCAGCACGTCGGTCACATCACCAGCCAGTACCGCACCCTGCAGGGCAGCACCCACGGCAACCGCTTCGTCGGGGTTAACATCTTTACGTGGCTCTTTACCAAAGAACTCAGTCACTTTCTCCTGAACCTTGGGCATACGAGTCTGGCCACCAACAAGAATAATCTCGTCGATTTCGCCAACGGATTTGCCAGCGTCTTTCAGGGCGATTCTCAGTGGCGCCAATGAACGCTCAACCAGATCTTCAACCAATGATTCCAATTTGGTACGCGTTAGCTTAACAACCAAGTGCTTGGGACCTGTCGCATCAGCAGTAATGTAAGGCAGATTCACTTCAGTTTGCTGGCTTGAAGAGAGTTCGATCTTCGCTTTTTCAGCAGCTTCTTTTAGACGCTGCATAGCCAGTGGGTCACCGTGAATATCAATTGAGCTCTCACGCTTAAATTCAGCTGATAAGTATTCGATCAGGCGCATATCAAAGTCTTCACCACCGAGGAACGTGTCGCCGTTAGTTGCCAGAACTTCGAACTGCTTTTCACCATCGACATCGGCAATTTCAATAATCGAAATATCAAAAGTACCACCACCGAGATCGTAAACTGCAACCACACGATCGCCAGCAGCTTTATCAATACCATAAGCCAGTGCCGCAGCTGTTGGCTCGTTGATAATACGCTTGACGTCGAGACCGGCGATACGGCCGGCATCTTTAGTTGCCTGACGCTGTGAGTCGTTGAAATAAGCCGGAACGGTAATAACCGCTTCAGTGACTGACTCGCCGAGATAGTCTTCAGCGGTCTTTTTCATTTTCTTGAGGATTTCAGCTGAAATCTGTGGCGCTGCTTTGCTGTCGCCTTTAACTTCGACCCAGGCATCGCCATTGTCAGCTTTAACAATTTTGTACGGCACCATTTTGATGTCTTTCTGCACGACATCGTCTTCAAAACGACGACCGATTAAACGCTTTACCGCGTAGACTGTGTTGTGCGGGTTGGTCACTGCCTGGCGCTTGGCCGACTGCCCAACTAAGATTTCACCTTCGTCGGTGTACGCTACAACAGATGGTGTAGTACGTGCACCTTCTGCATTTTCTATTACTTTGGGTTTATCGCCTTCAAGGACCGCAACACAAGAGTTGGTGGTTCCAAGGTCGATTCCGATAATTTTGCCCATCAGTTATATCTCCATTACTTTTCTTTAAAGCCTGTTGCCAGGGTTTGTCATTAATTGTTTGCGTTCTTGTTCTCTTAAGTGGGTGCTAGTTGCACAAATTCAAGGGCAGAACAATTTTTTTGTTTGCTGCCAATGTGCATCAAGATGCTTTAGATACAATCACCATGGCTGGTCGAATTAGGCGTCCATTGAGCGTGTAGCCCTTCTGAAACACATCCATAACCGTATTGGGTTCGAGATCAGGATTGGGGACCATAGATACCGCTTGATGCAGGTTGGCATCAAAGGGCTGACCCGCTGGATCGACTGGCTCGATTTTGAAACGCGCCAATACATCGACAAAGCTTTTTAGTGTCAGCTCAATCCCTTCGGCTACCGCTTTTTGACCCTCATCATCAGCTGAGATTGAACTCAGGGCGCGCTCAAGGTTATCTACTACAGGCAATAAATCAGCAGAAAATTTATCCAATGCGTATTTATGGGCGTTTTCAACATCGCGCTCAACACGGCGACGGACATTCTGCATCTCAGCCTGAACTCTCAACACCTGATCATTGGCTTCAGTAACCTGCTGTTGCAACTGCTCGGTCTCAGAGATTTGCTCTTCCTCTAGCAGCTCTTGCTCAATTTCTTCATTGCTTACAGACCCAGTCTGCTCGGCTTCATTAGCGCCTGAGTCGACAGCATCGTTGTTATTTGATTGATCCACTTCTGTTTCTTTCGACACACCAATTCCTCACATCGTTGGTTATATTGGCCATTACTTTCGGCTCTTTCTCAATATGGGGACAAACTAATCAGTTTCAAGCGATTGCGTAACAGCAATCTGTTCTGTATAAACCAATCAATGCGTTTATTTACGAAAAATTAGGTGTAAAAAACATCTAGTAGAAAACTTCTAGTAAAAATAGGCCTGAAAAAAGTGCTGCTATCCATCCATATCAATAACTACACATTGGTCGAATCTCTCGAGATTGAGTTCGCTAGTGGCACCACTGCGATTACAGGCGAAACCGGTGCTGGAAAGTCGTTGGTATTGGATGCCCTGGGTATGGCATTGGGTGATCGGGCCGATACTGGCACCATCCGCCATGGCAAAGACCGCGCCGAAATCACCGCCACCTTTGATATAGCAAAGATTGATCAGGCTAAGACCTGGCTCGATCAGCAGGACTTTGAAGCTGAAGATGAGCAATGTATCTTGCGCCGCTTATACACTACAGAGGGACGCTCTCGCGGCTATATCAATGGCCAACCCTGCACCATGCAACAGCTGCAGGCCCTGGGCGAGATGCTCACAGATATTCATAGCCAACACGAGCACCAATCCTTGCTGCGACGCGAGACTCACCGTCGCCTGCTAGACGAATATTGCAACGGCGTAGAACTAGCAAACGAGGTTGGAGATCATTTCAGAGCCTGGCATGCAGCGAATAAGAAGCTGGCATCGTTACTTGAGCGATCTGACGAGTTAATTGCCCGTAAAGATTTACTCAGCTTTCAAGTTAATGAGCTCAAGCAGGTTGATATTGAACCTGAGTCCCTAGCGAAGCTCGAGATCGAGCAGCAAACCCTCGCCAATGCAGAGCAGATCCTCCAAGACAGCCACAGCCTGCTGGGCATTTGCGATCAGAACGAAGGATTTAACCTTCGCGATGGTCTCAATCAGGCACTCAGTATTTTGGCCGGCCTCAAGCACAAGCCGGAGGCACTGAGCAGTGCCGAAGAATTATTTCAGAGCGGCCTGATTCAGATTGAAGAAGCGACCCGAGAGATTGAAAACCATATCGACCGTTTTGAAGCCGACCCCCAGCGCCTGTCGATAATTGAAGAGCAGCTCGGCCTGATCTTCCAGTTAGCCCGTAAACACCGCGTTAACGCCGATCAACTCAGCGACACACTCGTGGCGCTAGATACAGAGTTACAAGGCCTTAAAGACGGTGGAGAGAGCATTGAGTCATTACAGCAACAGCTTGCTGAATTAGCTGCGATCTATGAAACCAAGGCAACCAAACTCAGCGCCAAGCGTAAGAAAGGCGCCAAAGCTATGTCAGCTGAGATCAACCAGCAACTGCAACAGCTTTCCATGGAAGGGGCAGAGCTGCTGGTGCAACTATCACCGATGAGCGATGGGGGATACCGCAGTGGCGGCCTTGAGGATGTGGAATTTTTGTTGGCCACCAATCCGGGGCAGCCTCACAAAGCCCTGGCAAAAATTGCCTCTGGCGGAGAACTATCGCGAGTCAGTCTGGCAATTCAGGTTGTGGCCGCAGCCCACTCAGATATACCAACGCTGGTGTTTGATGAGGTGGATGTGGGTATAGGCGGCAGCACCGCAGATATTGTCGGTCAGCTACTGAAAAAACTGGGCGAGCGGGGTCAGGTGATCAGTGTCACTCACCAGCCTCAGGTGGCGGCTCATGCCCATCACCATTATCGGGCCAGCAAGATTGTAGACAATGTCAGTGCTGCGTCGTTGATGACGCCTCTGGATCAGCAGCAGCGTATTGAAGAACTGGCGAGAATGTTAGGTGGCGCCAAAGTCACTGAGCAGACCATCTCCCATGCATCAGAATTACTTAGTTTGGCGTCGCGTTAAATCAGAGGAAGAGATCCCTCGTCGCTTTGCTCTGCTGGGATAACAGTATCCTAGCTTGTCACCCTGAGCGCAGCCGAAGGGTCTCCTTGCAGACGGCATGAGATCCTTCGGCTGCGCTCAGGATGACAGGGTAAGGCGCATAGGATGACAGAGTAAGGCGCTCAGGATGACGATAAAGTGTAACGCTCACAGAATCGAGCTCCCGCCTGTACTGCGACAATTCAAATAGACCCTGGCCCTTCCCTTGCCAACAGTAATCCCGAGACCCCTCGTCGCTTCGCTCTGTCGGGATGACAGCAGTGGGCTAGGAATCACCGACAGGGAATTTAAAACAAAAAAAATCCCCGACTGCCAAAGCAACCGGGGATCTTTTAAACGCTTTTGAAGATTAGGCTTCTGGAGCTGCTTCTTCAGTAGCTGCTGGAGCAGCAGGCGCTTCAGGTGTAGTACCCTCATCCGACTGAGCTTCTTTGATCGACAGCTTAACGCGACCGCGGTTGTCAATTTCCAGAACCTTAACGCGAACAGTCTGACCTTCGCTCAGGTAATCAGTCACCTTGGCAACACGCTCTTGAGCGATCTGAGAGATATGCACCAGACCATCAGTACCAGGCATAAAGTTAACGAATGCGCCGAACTCAACAATACGTACAACCTTACCTTCGTAGATAGTACCTGGCTCTGGATCAGCAACGATGGCAGCAATTGCGTCCATAGCAGCGTTCAGACCAGCAGTATCTTCAGAGTAAACCTTAACCGCACCACTGTCATCGATATCGATAGTTGAGTTGTGCTCTTCGCAAAGACCACGGATAGTTGCGCCGCCCTTACCAATTACGTCACGGATCTTGTCTGAATCGATCTGCATAACACCCATACGCGGAGCAGTGTCAGCAACTTCGTCACGACCAGTAGAAATCACCTTGTTCATCTCGCCAAGGATATGCAAACGTGCCTGCATAGCTTGCTCAAGGGCAATTTCCATAATCTCTTCAGTGATACCTTCAATTTTGATATCCATCTGCAATGCAGTGATACCAGCAGCTGTACCAGCTACTTTAAAGTCCATATCGCCAAGGTGATCTTCGTCGCCAAGAATATCGGTCAGTACTGCGTAGCCTGAATCTTCTTTAACCAGACCCATAGCGATACCAGCAACTGGCGCCTTCAAAGGAACACCAGCATCCATCAACGCCAGGCTTGAACCACAAACCGACGCCATAGAACTTGAACCGTTGGATTCAGTGATTTCTGATACAACACGCATGGCATACGGGAACTCTTCCGGAGAAGGCAGAACCGCGTTGATACCACGACGGGCTAGACGACCGTGACCCACTTCGCGACGGCTAGTGAAACCAATACGACCGGCTTCGCCTACTGAATAGGGAGGGAAGTTGTAGTGCAACATAAACGGATCATCACGACGGCCTTCAAGGGCATCGATCATCTGTGCATCACGAGTAGATCCCAAAGTGGCAGCAACAATTGCCTGAGTCTCGCCACGAGTAAACAGTGAAGAACCGTGAACCTTGGGTAAGATGCCAACTTCAACGTCGATACCGCGAACAGTAGTAGTGTCACGACCATCAATACGCGGCTCGCCACGGATGATGCGACCGCGAACAATGCTTTTCTCAAGCTTCTTGAACGAGTCTTTAATGTCTTCAGCAGTTGGGCCGTCTTCAGCAATCAGCTGAGCATTGGCAATATCGCGCAGAGCATTAATCTTGACCACACGGGCTTGCTTATCAACTGTCTGGTAGGCTGCATCTAGATCAGCACCAACCAAATCGTTAAGCGCAGTTTTCAGGTCAGCGTTTTCAACTTCTGCAACCCAATCCCAACGTGGCTTGCCAACTTCTGCGGCAAGTTCAGCGATAACAGTAATAACCGACTGCATTTCCTGATGAGCGAAAAGTACACCGCCCAACATAATGTCTTCTGACAGCTCGCTGGCTTCAGATTCAACCATCAGTACGGCATCTTTAGTACCAGCAACAACCATGTCCAGTGCAGAGTCAGCCAGCTCACTGTAAGTTGGGTTAAGCAGGTAGCCTTGCTCGTCGGTGTAACCAACGCGCGCGCCACCAACAGGACCGTTAAACGGAATCCCAGAGATAGACAGAGCGGCAGAGGTGCCGATCATGGCAGCGATATCCGGATCGATATTTTTCTCAGCGGACATAACAGTACAGACAACCTGTACTTCATTTTTAAAGCCGTTGGGGAAAAGTGGACGGATCGGACGGTCAATCAAACGTGAGGTCAGTGTTTCTTTCTCATTTGGACGGCCTTCACGCTTGAAGAAACCACCGGGGATTTTACCCGCAGCATAGGCTTTCTCAATGTAGTGAACACCCAGTGGGAAGAAGTCCATACCGGGCTTAGCTTCACGTGCGCCAACAACTGTACAGAGTACAGATGTGTCGTCGATTGAACATAATACTGCGCCGGTTGCCTGACGCGCGATGCGGCCGGTTTCCAGAGTGACGGTGTGATTACCGTATTGAAACGATTTAGTAATAGGAGTCATATTTTACCTTGGTATATTTACCATTTAGCGTCTTCGCACTGAGCCTTTTTACGCTGCTCGGGTTACTGATAAATACCCTTTAATACATCTTAATACTTCGGGGATATGCATCAGTAACTCGATCAACGAATCTGTGGTCAGAGCTCCAACGGTTTAGTTAGCTGCTCATCAAGACGCCCACCTGAAACTGAATAGCCCAGATAGACAAATGCGGCCCCTTTTGAGGGCCGCACCGAGAACAGTTATCGACGTAAACCAAGCTTCTTGATCAGCTGGCTGTAACGTTCGATATTTTTGCCCTTTAGATAATCGAGCAATTTACGACGTTGATTAACCATGCGAATCAGGCCGCGACGTGAATGGTGATCTTTTTTGTGATCGCCAAAGTGGCCCTGCAACTTGTTAATATTTACGGTTAGCAATGCGACCTGAACTTCAGGGGAACCTGTGTCATTTTCACAAGTTGCATGCTCGGATACGATTGCTGCTTTTTCTTCTGCACTCAGTGCCATGTTACTTTCTCCAATATGCGAATTAAAAAAATTCAGGATGCCCGCGCATATTTACAGACAACCTAACGTAGGTTATTAAGCCGCTATGTCTCAACGACCAATCTTTTCGGGGCTATTCGACCGTCTTCGGTGACCGTAGCCACACCCAAAAACGCTCCGCCCTCGCGAAAGACGCGCACTATATCGCCTTCTTGCCCATTGCGAAAGGCCTCGCCCGACATTACTTCTTGCCCCAACTGGAAGTAAGCGGCGACAGTCTCGCTCAATTCCACCGCCATTCGGTCCGCAACGGCTATATCCATAGGCTTTAATAGGTGATCTAACTGCTCTGGCTCGCCGCTCTCGCGCATCTCTTCGAGGGCAGAAAGCGTCAGGGTTTCGCTCTCGTGAAACGGCCCGGCTAAGGTACGGTGCAATGCGCTGACATGGGCACCACATCCGAGCATCTGGCCCAGGTCATCGGCTAGGGACCTTATGTAAGTACCTTTACTGCAGCGCACCTCGACATCCAGTTCGGCAATCACACCAGGCCTGAAGTCTAAAATTTTGTAGTCATAGATAGTAATACTTCGGGGAGCACGCTCTACCTCTATACCCTGCCTGGCCAGTTTATACAGCGGTTGACCGTTGTGCTTGAGCGCCGAGTACATTGAGGGAACTTGCTGTATATCACCTCCAAAAGTCTCAACGGCTTGCTCAATTTGCGCCAAAGTAATATTAGAGGCATCAATGCGCGATACTTCGCCGCCATCAACATCGCCGCTCTCAGTGCGCAATCCCAGACTAAAGGTACTGCGATAGCCTTTTTCGGCATCGAGTAAAAACTGGCTAAATTTTGTCGCTTCGCCGAGGCAGATTGGCAGTACACCAGTGGCTAATGGATCGAGACTGCCGGTATGACCTGCTTTGTTAGCATCGAACAGACGCCGGACACGCTGAAGAGCATGATTGGACGACAATCCAAAGGGTTTATCGAGCAGGAATACGCCATTCACCGAACGGCCGCGGGTGCGCTTGCGAGCCAAACTTAGGCTTCCTCGCTATCCGACTCAAGGTCTTTTGGATCAGTGTCTTGTTGACCCGCATCATCTGCAGGCATCTCTTTTGAGATCGCCAGATCAATCAGTGCAGAGAGGTGCTGGCCGCGACGACCGGTCTCATCAAAGATAAAATTTAACTTAGGGACAATACGCAACTGAATGCTAGCACCAAGTAACTTACGCAGATAACCGGATGCCCCGTTAAGGGCAGCCATGGCTTCGTCGATCTGTTCCTGCTCGCGATCACCGACAAAGTTAACAAACACTTTGCCATAGGCGAGATCGCGACTGATCTGCACTTCAGTTACATTGACCATGCCAACACGAGGATCGCGAACTTCGCTGCGTATCAGTGTGGCCAACTCCTGTTGAACAGAGTCTGATACGCGTTCTGCGCGAGTAAATTCTCTTGGCATGTCAGTCCGTACTTATAGTGAGCGCTGTACCTGAGTGACGTCAAAGACCTCAATCAGATCGCCAGGCTTCACATCGTTATAGTTTTTCACACCGATACCACATTCCATACCGTTGCGAACTTCTTGAGCGTCATCTTTAAAGCGACGCAGAGATTCCAGCTCACCTTCATAGATAACAATGTCGTCACGGAGAACACGGATTGGTTTGCTGCGGAACACTGTACCTTCGATCACCATGCAGCCGGCAATTGCGCCAAACTTCGGTGAACGGAAGACATCGCGCACTTCGGCAATACCCACAATATCTTCACGGGTCTCTGGAGCCAACATGCCTGACAGAGCCGACTTAACTTCGTCGAGAAGGTTGTAGATCACGCTGTAGTAGCGCACTTCAATGTTTTCTTTCTCACCCAGGGCGCGAGCTGCACCGCCAGCACGAACATTAAAGCCAAGGATAATTGCGCCAGTTGTGAGAGCTAGGTTCATATCTGATTCAGTGATACCACCAACGCCAGAGGCAACAATATCCACCGCAACTTCGCTGGTGGCGAAATCATGCAGGGCAGAGTTAATCGCTTCCAGTGAGCCGCGCACATCGGTTTTAACAATCAGATTGAGCTTGCTCACCTGATCGGCACCCATGTCGGTAAACATGTTTTCTAGCTTGGCAGCCTGCTGACGAGACATACGCTCTTGGCGAGCCTTAGTCTGACGAGTTTCAGCAATTTCTTTGGCCTTGCGCTCATCGGCAACAACGAAGAATTCATCGCCGGCTTTCGGCGCTTCGTCTAGGCCCAGTATTTCTACTGGAATCGATGGGCCTGCTTCAAGAGCTGGCTTTTTCGCTTCGTCGGTCATAGCGCGGATCTTACCTACGCTCTCACCGGCTAGCATAAAGTCGCCTTTGCGCAATGTACCCTGCTGAACCAAGGCAGTAGCAATAACGCCACGGCCTTTATCAACTCGAGCCTCAACAATCACACCGCGAGCTGGCACATTAACTGGCGCAGTGAGTTCAAGTAGCTCAGATTGCAGCAGCACAGCTTCTAACAATTGATCAATGCCGTCGCCCGTGTGAGCAGAGACTTTAATAAACTGAGTATCACCGCCCCACTCTTCTGGGATAACGTCTTTAGCAGCCAATTCATTGGTCACGCGCTCGGGGTCGGCACCGTCTTTGTCCATCTTGTTGATGGCAATAACAATGGGAACACCAGCGGCTTTTGCGTGCTGAATAGCTTCTTCAGTCTGCGGCATAACACCATCATCGGCGGCGACAACCAAAATGACTACGTCGGTAGCCTGCGCGCCGCGAGCACGCATAGCAGTAAATGCTGCGTGTCCCGGAGTATCGAGAAAAGTCACCATCCCTTTGGGCGTATCTACGTGATAGGCACCAATATGCTGGGTAATACCGCCGGCTTCACCGGAGGCAACGCGAGATTTTCGAATCTGATCAAGGAGCGAGGTCTTACCATGGTCAACGTGACCCATAACGGTAACGATCGGCGCTCGCGGCTCTTCGGTCCCTTCGCTTTTAATCTCAGCGAACTGCTTAGCGAGTTCATCTTCGACAGATTCAACCTGCTCAACAACTGGCTGATGACCCAACTCTTCAACCACCAAGAAGGCAGTCTCTTGGTCAATCACTTCATTGATGGAGGCCATAACGCCCATCTTCATCAGCTGCCTAACAACCGGACCAGACTTGCTCAACATTCTCTGAGCCAGCTCACCGACGGAGATTTCATCTGGAATCTGTACTTCCAAGACTTTCTTTTCAGTCGGCTTTTGGAAGGTGTGCTTGTTATCGACTTTTAATGCAGCTGGCATGCCTGAACGGAGACGCGGTGACTTGCGTCGCGAATCATCCATATCATTCATCGCCAGACGGCCTTTCTTCTTGCCGCCTTTGCCAATTGGCTTCTTCGCTTTCTTGCCAACTTTATCATCGTCATCAGTTGGGGCTGCTTTGCCAAAACGGCGAGTCTTATCGTGTACAGGCTCGCCTGAAACAGCTGGCTTGGCTGCTGGGGCCGGCTTACCAACCTTTTTCGCTTCCGCCACCTTGGCTGCAGCTGCAGCTTCGGCTGCTAAACGAGCAGCTTCTTCAACTTTAAACAGGGCTTCTGCTTCTGCTTTCGCCTTAGCCTCTGCCGCGGCTTTGCGACGCGCGCCAATGGCAGCCAGACGCTGTAATTCGGGGTCAGCGTAGACTTTTGGTGAGTCTGCAACTGACTCTGGCGTGGGCTCTGGAATCGGTTCTGGAATAACTTCGGCAACCGGCTCTGGAATAACTTCGGCAACAACTTCCGGCTCTGGCACGACTACTGGCTCTGGCGCCACAACTGCGGCAACGTCTTCAACTTCTAACTGCTCTTGAGCTTCGGCATCGACCTGGGCCTGAATCTCTTCGTCGCTGCGCTTAATATAGGTGCGCTTTTTACGCACTTCGATATTAACCGTTTTGCGATTACCTGACTTTAGGGTGCTCAGGGTCTTGCGCTGCAAAACAATTTTCTTTGGCTCACGAGCACTATCGCCATGCAGACCTTTTAAATAGGCCAGCAACGTTTGTTTCTCGTCGTCAGATACCGAGGCACCCTCAGACGTATGCGACAGTCCTGCCTCTTTCATTTGCATCAGCAAACGTTCGACAGATGCGCCTACGGTTTTTGCCAGTTCACTTACAGTAACTTCAGCCATCGGTTGTCCTCTATTACACCCCGATTAATTATTCACCTTGGTCTACAAACCAAGGAGCCCGTGCAGTCATAATTAATGCTGCTGCGGTCTCTTCATCCATTCCATCTACTTCCATGAGATCATCTACAGCCTGTTCGGCCAGATCTTCCATGGTGATAATACCTTTACCTGCAAGGGTATTAGCTAACGCGTCGTTCATGCCATCCATTGTCAGCAGATCTTCTGCTGGTTGGGCATTCGCCAATTGCTCTTCACTTGCCAAGGCCATGGTCAACAGCGCATCTTTCGCGCGAGCGCGCAATTCTGTCGCTATACCTTCGTCGAAACCTTCGATATCGATCATCTCTTCGAGGGGCACGTAGGCCACTTCTTCAAGACTGGTGAAACCTTCTTCAACCAAAACGATAGCCACATCTTCGTCAATATCCAATGCCGTCATCAGGTTCTCAACGACATTTAATGATTCTTCCTGTTGCTTCTCTTGCGCCTGATCCATGGTCATCACGTTGATGGTCCAACCAGTGAGCTCGGATGCCAAGCGAACGTTTTGACCGCCTTTACCAATTGCCTGGGCAAGATTTTCTTCGCTTACTGCAACATCCATAGAGTGGCTGTCTTCATCCACAACAATCGACTCTACTTCGGCTGGTGCCATAGCATTGATAACGAGCTGTGCCGGGTTATCATCCCAAAGGATAATATCAATACGCTCATCGTCAAGATCATTGGATACAGCCTGGACTCGAGCACCGCGCATTCCCACGCAGGCTCCGACTGGGTCAATACGGGCATCTTTGCTTTTAACAGCAATTTTGGCGCGCTGACCGGGATCGCGAGCAGCGCCTTTAATTTCGATAATGCCTTCAGAAATTTCTGGCACTTCGATATGAAACAATTGCACCAGCATCTCTGAAGCCGCTCGTGAAACAAGCAACTGCGGTCCGCGGGTGTCGTCGCGAATGCTAGTCAAAATAACTCTGGTGCGATCGTTAATACGGAAAATTTCCCGGCCGACCAACTCTTCGCGCGGTAACAGACCTTCAGCGTTGTCACCGAAGTCGACAATAATATGGTCGCGGGTCACTTTCTTGACCGTACCGTTCAGCATCTCACCGATGCGATTAACAAAGCGGCTAATAATTAGCTCACGCTCGGCTTCACGTACTTTCTGAACGATGACTTGCTTGGCAGTCTGGGCAGCAATCCGACCGAAGGCGATATTCTCTACCGTTTCTTCAAAAGTATCGCCAACGGCCAGTGTCGGATCTTTTTCGTGAGCTTCTTCAGTGGTGAACTGAGTACCCAGTTCTGCCATGACATCGTCAGCCACAACATCCCACCAGCGGAAGGAGTCGTAGTCGCCAGTTTCACGATCGATTACGACGCGAATATTTGCGCCTTCGTCGTAACGCTTCTTGGTCGCTGTAGACAACGCCTGCTCGATCGCCTGAAAAATAACTTCCTGATCCACACCCTTTTCATTGGATACGGCTTCGGCGACCATTAAAATTTCTTTGCTCATTGCTCAAACCTCACTCGATCAGAATCTAGGCACCACATTGGCCTTATCAATTCCTTCAACCGGAAACAGATACTCTGTATCTGCAACCACCAAAACAATCTCATCTCCGTCAACACCGACAAGACGACCTTTAAAGTTACGTCTACCATCATAGGCAAAACGCAATCTCAGAGAGACATCTTCACCTATGTAACGCTCGTACTGGGCCAACTCGTAGAGCGGCCTGTCCATACCCGGAGAGGAAACCTCTAAAATGTACTCTCCACTTATAGCATCTTCTACGTCCAGCACACTGCCCGATTGTCGACTGACGCGCTCACAATCTTCAACGCCTATGCCGTCTTCGCGATCTATATAGATTCGCAGTAACTTGCGCTTGCCGCCAGATTGCAGCTCGAGCCCCCAGAGCTCACAGTCCAGAGCTTCTACAACCGGCTGCAGTAATGCTTTTAATGTGCTGTCGACGGCAGCCATTGGCTTCTCCTGGCAAACAAAAAATGGGCCATAGGCCCATTTTTTTAACTTCTAAAGAAAAGCCCCAAAATGGGGCTCCTCGATTTGCGCCGGACCCGACGCGAATATTTTCAGTGGAACCTGCTGAGCCAACTGCGACCCAACGCCTTTTTCCACTTAGCTGGGAGTAGCATAGACGATTTTTCGCCTGCATACATCAGCTTACACTGTATCGGTTTTTTCTAATTAGCTTAGAAAATTGGTAGCGGGAGCTGGATTTGAACCAACGACCTTCGGGTTATGAGCCCGACGAGCTACCAGACTGCTCCATCCCGCACCGACACAACGGTTTTCAATAAAACCGCCCTCCCTTGAGAGGACGCGCATTATAGGTAGACCACCGAGTAAGGTCAATAAACTATTGAGAAACAAACCACTTTTTATTTACGGCTCGCCACGACCAGCTCATAGGCGGTCTGAATCTCTTGGGTGCGCTCGGTAGCCAGCTTAACCATATCGTCTGGCATGCCCTGACCGATCAATTTATCCGGGTGATTGGCACTGATCAATTTGCGGTAAGCACGCTTGATCTGGGCATCTGTCTGAGCCGCTTCAACACCCAATGCCGTGTACGCTGCCTGCAACTTGCCTGGAGAGGTTGACTCTCTGTAGCCACCACTGCCGCCAGACTGCTTGAACTGGGACTGAGCTTTGACCATCTCCATAAATTTGTCGAACAGTGCCGACGAGAAACCCAGTCGCCCGGCAATTTTACGCAACACATCTTGCTCGGCCTGATGCAATTCGCCATCGGCGATCGCCAGAGACACCAAATAATCCAGCAGCGCACGCTTGAGATTATTCTGCTTGCCACAGACAGCCATAAATCGATCCATGGTGGCATCGATGGAAAAGCCGCCCTGGGAACCGCCCTTGAAGAGTTCGATGGCTTTTTTGCGATGGGGCGTGTTCAACCCCATCTTTGCCATCAACGCCTCGGCATGAGCTACCTCAACTTCCGAGACCCGACCATCAGCTTTAGCCAAGTGCCCCAACAGGCCAAACACCGTCTCAAAGAAACTCTCCCTGACCTCGGCTTGCTGCTCTGCCGACATTGGACGCAAGCCACCGAGACCTTTGTCAAATTGGTGACCGATGTAAACGCCAATAAGAACCCCAATGGGACCTGCGACAGAGAGGCCGAGAAGTCCGGCGATAATTTTTCCTGCGATCATGTTTACTGCCTTTTAATTGAGTCTTAACGAATAAGCATGATCATTGTAATGGCTTATGGCGGTGGGTTTCCTATCTATTTTTGATTAACTACCTCTGTGGCATTCACTAACAGGACAGCAGTTGTTATTCTCTTGTGCAATTAACACACGGATAAATTTGAGAGTAATCCACTATGTCGACACCTGAAGCTGTCATTACCTTTCTTGGCTGGGGATCACTTTTCCTGGCTCTTTATCTGCTCAATCGCAGGAGAGCCAAGAAAAGCTCTGAAGGAAAATCCGACTAGCTGTATCAGCTGATAGGGCATCAGCTAAATGTTATTTAAGCTGTAAAGCCTCAATAACATCGGAAAATGAAATTAACTTAAAATTCTGACGCCTAGGCTTGCGCGTGGTCTTGCTGATATTGTCATTGTCTTGGACCACTAGGAGCCCTCTAGGAAAGTCCTCATTGAGCGGATAGTTGATGGCGGCAACGCCATCAGTAATGCTCACACCATCAACCGTGCCGACCTCACCCACCTCAAAGCTGCCCAAATAAGCATAGGGGGCAGTGCGATTGTAGAGATTGAATTTGGAGTCCCCCTGAGACGATAAGATAATATAGCCTTCTGTAGCACTGGTTTTATATAGAGTGACGCCCTCTGGATCGCCACCAATATTGCCTTCCCGAGAATCAATAATCAGCGGATTGGAAAAGTCGAGAGCTTCGGTTACTGGGTAGGCACGCAAGACGCCGTTCACCTCTTCTTCTGAAATCAATAGAGTGCGGTTTTCATCATCATAGACACAACCTTCAGACTCACCGCCATTATCAAAGGTATGTAACAATTTGAGACCATCGGCGGTATATTTCCACACTTCAACTCGCGGGCCTTCATCTTCGGTAACAAAGGCAAGTAATCCCAACCGCTTATCCAGGCCCATGCAGGCACCATAAATATTAATCTCCGACTGACCCTGCATAAAGCGCGTTGCAGGGAGAGAGAAATCACCCTTGGCAGCAGCTTCACCCATAGCGGAATCGTTAAAGCGCCACAGATCAACGCTCTGCTGGGTGCGGTTTGACGCGACAATATAGGTGTCGGCGTCGACACTGCGGGTATCAATATTGTTGATTTTACCGAGCTCGGTGTAGCCGACGGTTTCACCCTGAAGGTTGTAGCTATAAACCCCGCTTTTTTTATCGGTGCCAAAAATAAGCGATTGCGAAGGAACCGCAGAATTCAGCCAGATGGCCGGGTCATCTGCCGCATCATCGGGTGAGATGACCGGAGGAGTTTCATACAGTGCAGGCACTTGAACCAATGTACTGCAGCCACTAATGAGAGCCAAACAACAAAATACCGGCGCTATGCAGACCTTTTTATTGATCACTTTATTTAAACTAATGGGCTTAACAAGCTGCTTCAAAAAATGCAATTTCAATTCCTTTTTTAGACTTTATGATTGATTTGTAAATCCCCCGACAGAGACGCTGCTCTGCCGAGGAACTAAGCAATAATAGTTAAAAGCTGTAGGTCATACCCAAGGAGTAGTTCTTGCCAAAAATATCATACTGCGACAATTGTGAATCATCACCCCAGTAGTAATATTCGGCACGATTGCCCAGATTTACGGCTTCAAATTTGATTGAAAGGGCTTCATTAACCTTATATTTGGCGGTCAGATCGACTTGAACATAGGCATCAACCCAGCGAATATTATTCTCGCTAAGATCATCAATGCTGCCGTTTTCGTCGGCGAGCCAGTCGAGGTATTCGCTGCGGTAGTTAGCCGCTACACGGACATCCCAAGGGCCTTTGTCATAACCAACACTGATATTCGCGGCTTCATCAGCCAATTTTCTGAACGGTGTAGTGAAGCTCTTGTCGTCTTCAAATGCGAAGCTGCTCTCGCCATCAGTCAAAGTCATATTGGCCGCAACATAAATGCCGTTATCCCAACCATACTGGCCATTCAATTCAAAACCATCAATAGTCGAATCCCCTGAGTTGATCCAGGTTTCAACACCGTCATTGAAGGCAATACCCAAGATCGTGGCATTTTCCTGGATAGTCGGATAAATGGCGTTCTTGATATCTTTTCTGAACAGACCGGCGCTAATAAAGGTCATGCCCTCGCCATAGAACTCAATGGATAGATCATAGTTAACTGCTTCGTAGGGCTTCAGTAGTGGATTGCCCGCTGAGCCGCTAACTCTTGCGCCGCCGTCGTCATAATCAACATTTAACTTAGGCGCTGTTTTGGCGAAGCCTGGACGTGACAGACCTTTCCAAATTGCTGCTCGCAACTGAAGTTGATCATTGAAGAAGTATTTAACATTAACACTTGGTGCAAAGAACGAGTGATCACTTGAAGCCGTGGTCTGCGCAAGCGTAACCTGATCGTGAGCTTGGGAGTCAACAGAGGTATTTTCGTAGCGCATCCCCCCGACCACAACACCTTTGTCCCAGGTATAAGTATTCTGAACATATGCCGCGAAGATATCTTCAGTGGTGGTAAAGTCCCGGCTAATATCGTCTTCAAAGTCGACATCCATTTCGTCAACCTGATCTTTCATAGCCCATACTAGGCTTGGATCTGCCTGCTGACTAAAGGTTTGGTCTGCAAAGAACCAATCACTGTTAGTCTGTGGATTCATATCTGCAAGGGTGTTATCGCCCCAACCATCATAGACAATGATGTAATCGTCGACATCTTTCTCGCGGCTCTTCACTTTGACACCGGTTTTTATAACGCCGAAATCGAACTCTTTTTCAGCATTGAAGACAAAAGCGACTTCAGAATCCTGAGAGACATTAGCGGTTACTTCAAAACCATCAAATCCCATTTCAGCCGGATCGTAAAGTGAAGCATCAGCAGGCGTCAGGTAAGGGCGCTGTGAATCGGCCCAATTGATAGTCGTAATTTTTTCGTCATTTCGATATTTGGTGCGAAAGTTAGCTTCTGCGTTATTGCTGTCATCTTCTTCAGCAAATGAGTAACTGACCATGGTATCGACAAACCAACCAGAAACTGCAGTCTCATAGCCCAAATTGAACGCTGCAATAGTCCGAGTCTCTTCACGAACACGGGTCTCGGCATCGTGTTTGATTTCGTTAACCACCATGCCATTTTCTGAGGTTGAAATCACTTGGTCGCCAATATCACCGTACTCGTCTTTCCAGCGAAGCTCTGAATCGTTGTACTGATTCCAAAACAGGTTAGCGAATAGACGGTCATCATCAAGGAGAAAATCAACGTCATAAGTTATCCCTAAACGCTCTCTTGTGAGTTCGTAATAACGCATTTCATAATCATCGTTCAATGCACCATCTTCCCAACCAAAACCGGTCTCATTATTAAATGCGACTATATCTTTGCTCGAGTAGGTAACACCTAAGACATGCGCGGCCATGTCATTGATTTTATCGCCGTAGGTCAATGCCAGCTTAGGGTTAAGCTTTTCAGCGGCATATTGACCAAAATTATTTTGTACTTTAAGCGCCAGCAGTCTGTCGTCCAGCTCTAAGGGCTTTTTAGTCTTGAAATCAACACGTCCGCCGATTGAATCTGAATCCATATCAGGGGTCAGGGACTTGGCGACTGTAATAGAGTCTAACAACTCAGTGGGCAGACCATCGAGCATAACGCTGCGCCCGTTCTCTGGTGCCACCATGGATGCGCCGTTCACGGCGATGGAGTTTAGGTCTGAGCTCAAACCACGAATAGTGACGTAGCGACCTTCTGACTGATCGTTTTCAATCGAGATGCCAGGAAGTCTTCTAATTGCCTCAGCAGCAGTGGTATCAGCAAAGCTACCCATGGCATCTGAATCGACAACAGAGATAAGACTATTCGATTCACGCTGTTTTTCAATAGCAGAGATCAAGGTAGCCTTACTGCCGACTATAGTTATTTCTTCAAGCGTCGAACTGTCCTGCGCAACAACTGACTCAACCATTGCGTTAGTCGCGGCAAGTATGGCAATACTTAAGGTTAATTTATTCATTATTCTCACCAGAGAGCTAAAAATTTAGTCCGACGAAAATAGCGCTTTGAGGTGACATTGACGTGACATAAAAATGACAATTGTGTTGCAACAGCAGGTTTTGGCGGGCACAAAAAAAGCCCCGACTAGCGGAGCTTTAAGAGTGCCAGTAACGAAGAATCTTACTGGTCTTTGTATGGTGCCCAAGGCCGGACTCGAACCGGCACAGCTTTCGCCACTACCCCCTCAAGATAGCGTGTCTACCAATTCCACCACTTGGGCATATATCATCTTAACTCTCTAAACTTAAATACTTAGCGC
>Ga0208678_1000017_pt1 | contig 37970 bp, 35 predicted proteins | sample Colrivmet1550B02_FD_187654 | JGI IMG/M metagenome (GOLD analysis project Ga0208678, IMG submission 187654) | Estuarine microbial communities from the Columbia River estuary - metaG 1550B-02 (SPAdes) (version 2) | ecosystem: Environmental > Aquatic > Marine > Intertidal zone > Estuary | place... | reverse complement strand
AGGCTCTGTAGAAGTTATCCATTCCAAGACCCTTTTCTTTAACAAGCTTTCTTAATTTGTCAATATCAATTTGCTCACCAGGCTTCAACCCTAGTGAACCCCTGAACTCAGCAAAATTTCCATATGCCTCGTGAGGTCTATTTAAATACTCAAGTGTCCCGGGAGAATTCTTCTTCAAGAAAGTTTTATCTTTCTGATGGAATGCATTACCTAAAATACTAGTAAGCTTATCACTCATCACAGCATCTATACCTGAGGCATGAACTCTTTCATGAGTCTCAACAGGAACATTATCTTTAAAGCCCTCACCCATACGAATTACATCATTCACATAAGATGCTTTAGATCCTCTAGTGTTACCACCAACTTCTTTAGCAGTAGTCAGACCTTTTAATATCATGTTGTCAATCTGCTCAGGCGTAACATTACCTTGCTCCATCATCCTCTGTCTAGTAATAGGATCATTGTATCTAGCCAAGAATGCCTCAGCAGGAGCATCTCTAACTGCAGAAATAAAGTCTACTTGCTCAGGGTTCTCTAATCCGAATACATTCTGAATATAACCTTGTCTTACATCAGGAACATGCATTGTCTCTCTAGGAACATGTTTAGCTTTGGACAAGTGTCCATATTTTGTTACATCAAGTGAATTGTCTGTTGGGATCTCTTCAGCTTTAGGACCTATTGAAGGTGCCTCTGTAGCTTCATATTCTTTCCCCTCTCCAGGGCCTGTTAATTTACCACCTTCTTTAAACACATTCATAGACTTACCGTCACTTCTAGTAAAAGTACCGTCAAGACCAATGGAATTAGAAAAGATATAGTCATTCCATTTTGTCTCACCTTCCTCTACTAAGTTGGGCTTACCATTTGCTCCTATTCCCTGAGGTATTCCACCTAATGGATTCTCTTCATGGGTACCACCATTTTCAAACCTATCTAATTCACCGCCATTAACATACATGTCATCATCTGACTTACCACCATACTTAAAATTATTAGGAGTCTGCAAACCTTGAGGTGGACTAAAGCCAGCTCTAGGATCTGATTGATCATTAGGCATATTGTTTGGAGTAACCAGTCCTTGAGGAGAATTGAAGTTACCATTAACTCTAGTATTATCTACTTGTTTTTTTGAGGCTTCGAAAGCAAGATTTCGAATAAACTCAGGACTATCACCCCTAACGCCCACATACTCATCGCTAGGTATATTACTAGGATTAGTGTTCTGTTTCGAATAGTCTTCCATATACCCACTAAACTTCTTTGCATAATCTTCTGCTGTTAAATTAGTTTTACCTGGAACATTATATCCTTTATTTTTTAAATAAGAATCAACGCCACTCTTTCCTAAGAAATGTGTAAGTGCTGCTATAGATTCTTGAGGCAAGTCACTATTGTATCTAGCTTTAAGTGCTCTTGAATAAGTTGAATAATTAGGGAATCCTGCAAGCTTTCCATTAATGGCATTGTCCATTACCTTCTCCTGAAGTTCAGGATTAGCTATAAATTCTCTTTGAGATTTGCCCTTTAGTAATGGGTCATTCTTAATATATCTCCATAGAAAATGATACTTCCCAGAAGCAGATGAGTTTGGGTTAGTCAAGTGTTTTCCTCCAGAAGATTCAAGCATGCCTATAGCATACTTGAAAGCTTCAGAGTTAAACTTCTTTTTATCATTATTTTTATTAGGCTTAGGATCCTTTGACATAATTGCAAATATAAGTTAATTAACATTTCTTGTCAATATTTGGTATAACAAGATTTTGTTACTCAGTATAGAATATTGTGATGTCATGTAAGATTAATTTCTTACCATCATCATTGTCAAATATAAATTCTGCATACCCCCAAGAACCTCTTACTCTTTCTCTAGATCCACTTACTCTAGGGAATTTAATATTCCAATCTCTTATTCTTCTGAATGCATTCTTTCTAATAACTAAGTCAGCTTCATCAGACTCTTGATACTTATTCCACACCTTAACTGCAGTAAGTCCCTCATTATTAAGTATGTTGCCATCAGAATCCTCCATCTCAAGTCTATAACTTGCACCATTCATTACTAACTCTTTATTTTGAGCAACTAAGTGAAGTGTAATAGAGCTTCTAAATGTTTCACCATAAAAGCTATTCTTATTACCTTTAAAGTGCTGCCACAATTGAGTGTTGTCTGAATTTGTAGATAGCATTGCAGTACCTTTGTTAATATACCATGCAGGAATATAGTCATAATAACTTACAAATGCTCCAACTTTTTCATTGTAACATAAAGTAAAACTGTCATCTGATTGGGTGAAGGAGAAAAATACATCTCCAGTGCTTGCATTGTAGGCGAGGCTTACTCCGTATCCAGTAACTGGATTGTCCTCTTTTAGTTCAGAATAATTCATTCTATTTATAAGTTCAGAATGGAATCCTTCTTTGTCAGAAAGATTTACAACACCCTGGCCATTAGAAAATAGTATTGTACTGTTCAAGATGTCCACAAAATAGAATCCCATTGGAGTTGAAATAACACCATTTCTATTCAATGAACCGCTAGTTGTAGTCAAGTAGCTGTACTGATAAAGTAAATCACCAGTCCCCATCTCTACAGCTAATCCATCTGATGCGCTAACTTGCACTCTAGGGTTAATCTGAATCAATGCTACGGCATTATCTTGTATTGCATAGATATTATCTCTGTAGTTTATCACAGCATTTACAGGTCCATACTTTCCATCAAGATCCATTTCTTCATTCTCTAAAAAATCTGTCCATGAATCTACGAATTCACCTGGGGTTTTAACGCCTGTAGCTAATATTCTTGTGTCAAACTCTTGAACCTTCTTAAGCTTATAGCTTTCAGAACCACTCTTTACAAGTGTAGGTTGTTGAGAATAAACTGTATTGTAATCTTGATAGTCATCATAAGAAGGCTTCCAGCTATTATCCCATTCAGATATAGATAAATCACTTCTATTTTTTAAGTCTATAGTAGTCTCAGTCTTGATGCTTACTATCTCAGTGACTAAATTGTAATCAGTTGTTGAGATGTGCTCATCATCTGTAGCCATTTTTGTGAAAGTAAAAACAGATACAAATGTATCACCTGGAGATTCTATAGTGACTTCAGTAGTATATATCTCTGTGTACTCACCTATATCAATATAAGTAGAATTAGACTTAGCTTCATATGTGTTGCCTCCATAGATTCCTCCTGAATAGAATACATAATCTTCTCTCTTGAACTCAGCAACTAATACACCATTCTCTTCAGATACTCCTGATAAGCTGTGTAAAGTTTCAATACTTTTTCTGTATGCTGCACTGTAGTCAGGATCATCTGGACCTTCTGCAAAAGTTATACATCTAGCTCCATTAGTATTACATCCTTTAATCTGAACAGCTGCATTACTATTAACTCTGCCTGACTCTTCAAAACCATCCATGAGCATGGTCTTAAGATTGTTGCAGTATTTTAAATCACCATCATTATTGTAATTTGTATAATCTGCACCAGCTTCAGTTACCTCAGGAGTTCCAAATAAGTCAAATTCTGTAGTTCCTGTAGCCTCGTGAAAGTCTCCTTGAAATGATTGATATATTTGGTGAATAGCCATAGAGTCTGTGCCATTGGTAGGTCCAAAGAATCCAACATCACTTATCCAAGATGCCTGACCCTCAATAACTAAAGGCTCAACACCATCAGTACCTTGATTGAATCCATTGATAAACTTAGTCTCAGCTGTATTAATTTCTGTAACTGGATTAGCTTCTGCTGCCCAGTTTGAAATTTCATCATACTCATAAAGACCTCTAATATTTAATTTGTATCCAGAGTCTATTTGTACATTCAGGAATGATATCTCTGGACTAAACATTTGCATTAGTCTATTGTGTTGGAAATTCTGTGCTCTCCAATCTCTAGATGAAGCAGCTTTAAATCCTTCAGAATAGTAATTCCATTCCATGTCAGATTCTGCATCATCATCAATACTAGTATATGCTAAATCATGATAATCTTTACATCCTATTACAGGAGTAAGTCCTGAGAACATTCTAGTCAATGAAGGCATCTTTCTAGACTCAGTTGAATCAACAAGTTCCTTAACAGCAGATATTGAAACAGTTTTATCAGTGTGCCAATAAGAAGCAAGCATTGGATTAATCATTCCTTGAGCAAGAATAGTTCTATCAGAAAGCTGTCTGTCAGCTCTTATTATCCTGTACCCAATAGGCTTATCATCTTCAGTATCAAAATTGTCTTCATCCTCTAGCCATGTAGTGAACTCATCAGTCAATGTAACTTTCAATTGATTATAATTCCCATTCAGGTTTCCCTCAGGTGCTCTCAGATCCATTATCCAAGCAGCATTAGTATATTGACCTCTTCTATTAAAGAACTTGATTCCTAGCCTATAGAATTCATTGTCTTTAAAGAATTGTAAGTCCTCTGCCTCATCGTCAGTTAATGATGTTTGAAGAAATTCAACTTCAACATATTTTCCACTAGCACCTAAAGTAGTAAAGTCTGATTGATATTTGTAAAGGTCATAATCTCTATTAATAGAATCATGCTTATCCGGAACTGAAAAATCTGCAGGAACAGTAAGTGTAGTTGAAGATAAGTTTCCATTTTCATCATAAGACACATTCTCCATTATAACGGCTGATCCAAACTCACTATAAGAGTAAGCTCTAGTATCTAGGTCCACTTCAAATAATTGTTCCTTTACATTGATTGCAAATAGTGTATTATCTTTTGTAGATATATTCTTTGGAATTATTGGAGATGCGCCTAAAAATACAAACTCCTCTAATGATAATGTAGTTCCGTCAGATCCAGTATCAGTAAATGATAGAGTTCCTGAGGAATCAATTTCTTGATCAGCAATCAACTGAATCTCTGGAATTTCATTGTATGATGTGTATTTTATTGAATAAAGTTTTATATGTGTAAAGTTGGAGTCTATGTTTGGAACACTAACAGTAATAGATTTACCAAGATTTTCATTCAGTTCACCACCACCTAAATCTTGACCCTTATCAATTGGCGTAAGTTTAGACAATGGAGATGTAACTGTTTGAGCACCATTTAATATGTATAAGCTGTATGCATACTGAATCATTCCTGTAGTGTGAGATCCTCCACTGAATATGCTGTCAATAGATACTTGAGATAATTTAAATGTACCAACTACATCAATTGAAGTAGGTGGCAAGTCTATTAAATTTAATGAATCACCATTCTCAACACTTTGTCTTATATTGATGTATCTAATTTGATGAGCTCCATCAACTAAGTATACTTTTTGAATAACAGAATTTTCATAATTAAATAATATATCCATTAAGTTATTAGAAGATAATCCAAGGTTATTCATATAAAGTAATTCCAGATCAAAGTCTTCATCATTCAATCCAGTCAATTCCCATATACAATCCCAACCATTATCATCAGTAGTGATTATTAATGCTGAGTCTCTAAGTTCTTTCACTCCAATTATCTTCTGAGTACCAGATGTATTATTTGTGTAAGTTGAACCATTAACTGTAACATATTCTTCTTCTAATTGACATCTAGGAACTGTAGCTTCAGTTGCTGAATACTCCAAAGTTTTTGATTCAGATCCTGCATTATAAATTATTTTAGTATTCTCGTAGTCAAACTCGGGTGTAGGAATGGTAATAACAAGTTCATTTCCGAATTCATTGGTCAGTGCAAAAGTGCTCTCTTGATCTGTCGCAATTATCCGAATGTTTTGAGCATCATAATATCTCTTAGAATCTTTATTCTTAGCAATATCTTTTGTCATTCCACTAAATTCGAAACTTCTTTTTTTAATCATTATTGTATTCTTAAATATTCTTGTTCACCTAAAAATTCAAATCTTTTCTGGAACTCAGTCCTGCTAGGAATCATTTGAGTAATCATATTTGTGAGAGATTCCATCTCATCAATACTTGGCATAATCATATCTGCATGAGCTTGTCCAACATTAAACATGTAATCTTGCTCAGCTTTGTTAAGCTTCTGGCCAGACACAATATCCATGTCATTAAGGATGTCGAACCATTTCCATTTTACATAAGACTCAATACATCTTAAAAGGATAGGGTTGTCAATAATAAGTGGATAACACTCTTCATCTGTCATTATGTATTTGTAGATTACTTCAATTTCACCGCCTTCAAAGTTTGTATTAATATACTTACTGTTAAGACTGTATGTCATGCTAGATCTTAATACATTATAGTCACCTGACTCTAAAAAGTCCTGGCTAACAAAGTCTGTACTAGTCATTGTCTCTATGGCACCCCTGTCAGTTCTGGCAATACTTTCAACTCTCATCATATTGGCAGGTTTGGAAGCTCTGTAGTTTACCACTTTAATCTTCTCCCTCTTATTACCATACAAAGCAGGAGCATCAATTATTCTCATTACTTCTAATGCATTGTCTATAATGAATTCATAGGTAACCTCTTTCATAACTGGGTTCCTATATAATCTGTCAGCTATTAATTTAATGCTAACTGTATCTGCTGTGTTTGCCATTATTATTATTTTAAAAATGCATCAATCTTTCCTTGAAATATAGACCTAGATAAAGTCCTTTTCATGTCTCTATTGAACTGCATTTGATACATACTCTTGTTCTTGTAACTAGCTTTAGATCTTAAGTAGAATATTTTAAATGTGTAGCCATCAGTGTGCTCATTTGTATATCTTATCTTAATACCTCTTTCTTTAGCAGTGGGATTTTCTTCCCACAGCTTATTAGTTTCTTTCCAGTTGACTGGAAGTTTGTTTACTATATTCCCGTCCTCATCAATTTTAACCTCAGTTTTAATTTTCCTGAGCTCCATCTTTCCTAGTCTGAATGGAAATACATATTCAGTTCCTTTTATAGCCATCTTCTTGCGAACATGTCCATTAAAATCTTTAATGATTTTACTGTATAATTCTTTACTCACAGGATTATTACTCTTAGATTTATAGCTCCTGTAGTAATCATTCATACCATAGTCACTCTTAATCTTATGATTTCTTTTATCCTCTTTCATCTAGTGAATCATTTGTTTTATCCTCAGGTAATCTTACAGTATTGTAAAGATCCTTAACAATCATTTCTACAATCTCATCAATCATAGATACTTCAATAGGATATTCCATATCCCAAGGTTCTATATCACCATAATCATTGTTGTCTCTGCACTCTAGTTCATAAGCATGTTCAGGTGCCTCAAAAACATTTGTTACTTTTATCTCCTGGATAAACTTAATCTTGTCTGATGTTGAGGTTAGAATTAATCTACCATCATAATCAATACATGCATAAGTAAGCATAGCTGTGAACTTATTATTACCAATGTAGGGTAATCTTTCAATTGGCACTATATTAATTGGGATACTGGATCCATCTTGCCTGCGCACCATTAAAGGACCATCCTTCCCTCGAATCTTGATAGACCTTGGAATGCTGGATGAAGTTCTGATAGTTTTACCAGCTAATGAGAACCCATTAATTGTATCCACTCTCTCAATATCCATACAGATCTCTTGCTTAATCTCAATAGGTATGTTCCAAGCATTTCTAGAGAATCTAGATTTAAGTAACATTGCCCTCTTTGTATCTATCATAGAAGAGATTAACTCTGGAGTTATTTTACTATCTCCAGAGTGTATCTTTAATTTTTCAAGAACAGTATATATTATGGTTCTTTTATCCATTGTGTTTGTTATTAATAATATTTTCCACCAAACCAGAATCTTCCGGATTCATCAGGAACTATTTGTGTTATATGACAATTGCCATAATCATCTATCATGTTTATTGCAAATCCATTTGACCAACTCTCCTTCATAGCTCTTGTTGCGTATCCAAATACTTTAGATTTAAGATTAGCGCAAGTACCTATATTGTAAGCAGCGTTAGGTCCTTCTCTATACATTTGAACTCTGTGAGTGTGTACATAAGCACAACTCTTTCCGAATGTATCTAAATGTTTCTTAGCGTTATGGATATTAAAATATATCCCGTGAAAGATCTGGAAGTCATTTCCTAATGTGATATAGTCTTGGCTCCATTTATCTTTTACATTATACCCTCTACGCCAAAGCTTAAGTGCATCTTCTGGAGAATCTAATGGAGTTTTTGCATTATCCATTACTGACATCCACCTGTTGTACCTGTCTTCATGATTACCATACAGAAAAGTTTTCCAACATCCTCTAGGAAGATGTCTATCAAAGTCATCTAATAGTTCATTTCCTACAGCATACTCATCATCAAGTGTTAGTCCTGGAACAGCTGTAAATCTACCTCTATCATGAGATGATAATGGATTCAAGTCTAAGAAGTCACCCATTAAGTGAAATCCTTTTATTAGTTCAGGATAGTCTTTTATTAATTCAATGATACTTCTGTGCAATTGAACATTATGAAATGGTACGTGATTACACCCAAGCATAATATGCATTCCAACTTGATCAGATATTTCTGGAACATGAAATGCTTTCAAAGCTTTCTTTCTTTTTAATATAGATGCACCGGCAGTAACGTCAACACTTTTATCAATTAGTTTAAGACCTAGTTTCCCAGCAATCTTTGAGAGTTCAGCAATAGCTTCTGCATTTTCTGATGCTACGCCCACTTTTTCTGGTTGTGAACCAACTCTCATGTGATTCTTAAATTCCTTTTTTAATTCCTTCTTGACTTTTTTAATGTCTTCCAGATTAAATATGCGTCCATTAAATTTTTTACTTAATGCTCCTTGAATTCCCTTATTACCCCAATTCAAATAACTACTCTTCTTCCTCAAAAAGCTTTTAATAATTTCAGTACTATCCATATTTTGTTTTATTAATTTTCTCAAAAATAAGAAAAAAATTCTTATATGTCAATAATAGCTATAACATAAAATATATGCTATAGATTAATTATAGTGTTATTTCTTTACAATCACTTCCATTGTAGCTCAATCTACTCACATACATAGTGTCTAGTAATGCACCTCCATCAGTATCATATACATTCAATGTTGCTGTAGTCTCATATGTGTTTCCAATACCACTGTTGACAGCAGATTGGTAAGTACTTATAACAATATTGAATGATGTCTCTTCATCTATATCAGTCTCTGTATTAGGATATATAACTGCTTCATCACTATTACTAGTTAGAAATTCTACATAGACACTAGAGTAAGCCCCAAGTCCAATTGATAATGTATATTTTTCACCACAACTAGTATCTGTAGTATTATCTACAGATATGTAATCAACAGGATCAATAGTCTGTGATCCATAATAAAGTGTCATTGTAGCCATTACTCAGTAAACTCTTTAGAGCCTTCATCTGATATAGAGAAGTCAAATGAATAATCAACTGCAGTAGTAACTGATGTGTCAGGAACATATGTAAAATAGTTTGATCCTATTTCAGTAAATAATATTTCCTGATTAACGTTAACTGCAACACCATCTAACTGTAATTCACCTGATGTAGGCAAGCTTAATACTTTTATTGAATAAGCTGCATCACCCTCAGGGTCAGCATATCCTACCTGGAAGTTGGCTGAAGTAAATATAACAGTGTCACCATATGAAAGTCCAAGTGAATTATCATCAATACTACTTGGTGGTTCATTCTCTTCTTCTGCAATCACAATAGTCATAATCCCATCATCCAATCCACTTACAGTTGAGGATCCTTGATCAGCAATGTCAAAAGTAAATGAAACTGTAGTCTCATCGGTAACACTTGTATCAGATACATATGTGAAATTACCAGTTGAGATATCGCCTGAAGCTATTTCACTACCAATTGATACTGCAACTCCACCAACTTGCAACTCTCCAATACTAGGAAGAGTTGCTATATACACAAATGATAAATCATCATCTTCTAGATCAGAGTATGCTGGTGTAGTTTCAGTTGTAAAGTTATCTAATGTGAAGGTATGGTCATTTCCGTAATCTACAGAAATAGTATTTGAACCTATTGCACTTGGTCTTGAATTAACCAAAGCACTTGTTGTTATAGATATAATCATTTTTATTATTTTTTTTATTAATCTTACGAAGAAACCCATTCTAAATTTACTGTATCCCTAATTGAAACCTCTATTACATCCGTTTGGATTGAATTCAGATCTGCAGCTGAATATGTGAATGCTCCTGCCACAATGTCATCATAAGTAATGATTGCACCAACTTCAATTTCAGATTCATAGTAGTAATAAGCACCTGCATTAGATGATCCAATTACATCAATTCTAATAGCATCTAATTGATTACCTTCTGGATCAGAATATTCTGGACTAGCATTGTATAGAATGTCATTTATAGTGATAGTCACTGTAGCTCTGTTATCTGCATATAATGTTAAGTCACCAATTGTAGGAGCTTCATTTTCTACAGAAACTTCTTCAACTGTTAATGATACTGTAGCAGTATTAGAAACTAGTGGTAACTGAGTGTCTGTGTCGTATACTGAATAAGTAAAAGATGTTGAATATGCATTATTGGAATTTCTCTCATATTCTATTTCAAGATTTGCATCATAAGCTATAGTGTCTCCTGCAGAAATTGCAGTTCCATCAAGATATAATGTCCCATTTGCAGGAATAGTACTAATGATTATAGCTCCAGGATCAGTTCCTTCAGCATCATAGTATCCACCATACATATCACTGTAAGTGATAACTAGATTATTTCCAGTGTCATCTGCAGTCAGTGAAACATTACTAAGTGTAGGTGCTGTATTTACTTCAGATATATCTACAGTGTTGTATTCATAACTGTATCCTTTTGTATATGTAAATTCCATACATATCCTTCTGTCACTTCTTTGCAAGTAGTTGACCATTTTGTCAACAGCTTGCAAGCATTTGTAATCAGTAAAGTATTTTGCATACTTATAAATAAGTTTTAGTAAGTTTATATTGTTAATATTTGAAGTCCCATAATATTGTAGCTCTTTCGAGATATTTTTCATGGAGATTACAAATATCTTTGCATCTTTATCCTTCATAATTAATCATTATCTGTTATTTGACAATCAATAATACCAACAGAAACAATATTGGTAGAAGTTGATACCGATATGTCAATGTCAAGGCAGTCCTCACATTCAGTGTAGCCTTCTTTAACTATTTTTATTTTTGATAAATGTTCAATAGCATCCTGGTATCTTCCAAGAAGTAATGAGTTTATTGTAGCTTGTAAATACAAGTCTAATAGTAAAGAATTTTGGAAATCATCATTGCAACTTAAACACGATAGGTCTAGTTTTGAAAGTAACTGAGCAGCCACTTTATAGTACTGAGTGAAGTCTGAGGCTCCAGCCATTACTGCATTTCCATTAGTACTTTGTATTTCTATAATATAGATTCCATCAAATGTAGAAACACCCGCATCATCTGCAGATATAGTAACATTTTCTGTATTACTTGTGCCATCTAGCACACTTAATAAATTAATAGATTCTTCTGAGTTTTTATATGTGTCTTCAGTCCACATCAACAAACTACTTGTAGTGTCTCCTGAATCCAATTCGAATTCTAGTGTTATCTCACTCAAGTCAGTTGAAATACTGTATGTTTGGATAGTAATAGCCATCTTTAATTTTATTTATTAATTAAAAAAGGGACTGGGAAATTAATTCCAGTCCCTTTTCATTTACTTTTATTCTAGGTACTTTTTCGTACTACTATGCTACGTCAAGGTCAGCTAAAGTTACGCCTAAAGCTGTAACTAAAGGTGCAATAACAGATGTGTTAACATCAGCATTAGATCCATCAGCAGTGTCGTCATCTAAGAATGCTAAAGTTATAGCTTGCTTAGATTTCTTAGCCTCATCTCTACCTTCATTCCAGTAAGAAATCTCTACAACATTGTACTCACCATCAACAGTAGAAACTAATTTAGGTCCAGTAATATTGTGAGGGTACCCACCTTCTCTGTAAGAGTCTCCTCTTGCACCAAGTAAATAAAATTCCATTTCTTGAATCTGGTATCCTGTACCTTTACCTGCACTTTGAGCTTGAGAAACACCTACTGTAGGATAAGTTGTAGCAACAAAATCAACAGTAAATTTTAATTGATGTCTAGTCTTTTTGTTTGGGTCATAATTAACTAACCAGTCATTTTTTTCTGTAATAGTCAACTTTGCAGAACCTGCAGTTCCTGAAACTACAAATGAAAAGTAAGGGTTTGCAGAAGCGTTAGCTCCAACTTCTTTAGAGAAGTTTGCATTTAAATTTGCAGCTAATCCTTGTAAAACTAATAAATCAGTATCACCTGATTTTGCTTGGTAAAAACCTTTCTTAACGTACTCATCTTCTGAAGATAAAGATCCGTGCTCACTAATTGTAATGTTGACAGAATAAAGACTGTTAACATCAACTGTTAATCCTGAAATTTCGTAAGCTTTTAAAGTCTTAGCTTCAAAAGGAATTACTCTTACATCAATGATTTGATCATTTTTAATTGCTCCTGAAGAAGTTACATTTCCTAAAGAGTCTTTTACAAATACTGCAATATCGTCACCAGCAGAAGCTTCACTTCCGTCAGCAGCTAATACAACAATATCATTTGCGTTTGCTAAATCAGCAATTTCTGTAGCAGCATCAGTCGCTTGACCTACGTACATTTGTCTACTCTGGTTTATTCCAGCTAATCCCATAATAAAATTATTTTATAATTAATAAATTGTTTTGATACTATTTTGTAAAGTTAGTTATTATGTATCAATAATACTAACATTTTTTTTATACTCTTTTATCCAGCCCAACTCTTGCTTGAAGAGTCTCAGGTTTATTGTAATCTAATATAGCCAATTCAACAGCTCTATTGATAACTTCTTGATGCACCATTGGGTTAAGAAGACATGTAGCTTGCGCAGTGTTTCCTTCAATAGTTAATCCGAGCCCTGAAAAGTCCTCATCAGAATTTAAATCTGTGAGAATAATTGGATCCGGATTTGCAACATACCTTACATTATATGATGTCAAGTCTTCAATAGACACAGCTTCAAATGTTGTTTTGGCAGATTCTTTGGAGATATCTAATCTCCAGACTTTATTTTTATTAGGCTTCCTAAATGGATTGTAATAATCAGTCATAAAATTGTCATGGGTGATTGGAATTACTTCAACAACCTTCCCGTCATAGAGACTATTTGAACTACTTAATACTGCAGTTTCAAATACTATAAACATTGGCTCTACAGACATCTCATAAAACTTTGACTCAGATACTATTCCTCTGTCTGAATCAGTCTCACTTGTTATAGACTCAGTATTTACTAGTTCATTTAGAACCCTTCTAGCTCTTTCTTTTAATTCAAAAGAGCTATTTGGATCCTTATCTCTATCATAATATTCTTTGACAATTTCTATCTGAGCTATAGTTAAATATAAGCTCATCTCGTAGAGATCAATTTCAGGTGCTCCTTCTAAAGCATTATTGTATCTAAGGTTGAACCCTTCTATAATCTCGTTAACTGTCATTATTATTTTCTACTTAATTTCAATTTAGCCTCTAGGCCTAATCTCATATCCTGTCCCAAATTACTTGCTAAGAACTCTGCAGCATTTTGTAAAGTAGGAATTCCTCCATCACAAATTGGCTCATCATCTAGAGTGTAATAAGATTTGTCTCTTCTTGCTACAGCTCCATATTCAAAACAAGTTTCTAATAAAACTTTAGTTTTAATAAAGCTATCACCTAGTATTGACACCACTAAACTAGGATTCTTTTCTAGCTCCTTATGGAATTCACTTTGTAAGAAATCAATCTTATGGTTTTTGCTTGTGTTTCTTCCAAGATTTCTTAAAGAATACCTCAACACATCTGCATCATTTTCATACTTTACAAACAATTTGTAAGCATTAATCTTGTATCCAGCTTTATCAAGTTCTTTTTGAAGTTTCTCAGATTCTGAAGTTAAAACAAACCTGTAAGTTGCTTTTCTACCAATATCATTTAAGCTATTTGCAACAATTGGGGATGCCTGTAATACTTTGACTTTAATAAAGTCATAAGGGTCAGACATGTTATATCTTTTCTCTTCTTTGGTAAGTTGAATAGGTAATATTCCTAATTCATATGCTTTACCACCTTCTTTCCAGAACTTTCCATAGATTGATAAATCCAATCCTAATATGTGTTCTAAACCCTTCTTCTCATCATTAGTAAGAATATTCTTCATCTTCTTATTATCTAATGTTGGTGCTGGGATTGAAATGTTGGCTCCATTTAATAAACCTCCGTAAGCTACATGCTTAGGATCTTGGATACCATTATTCTCTTTTGTAATGTATTTAACTGATACAATCTTATCTTCTAAGAAATCAGTTCTCACTGTTGCTTCTGACATTTTTATTCTTATTTAAAATTCTTCTCTCTCTATTTGTGAAGGTTATTATAGATACCTTCAAACTATATTACTTAAGAGTAACAACTACCCTCGTTGAACACACGAGGGTAAAGTTACAATTTTATCAATTACGCTAACACGTAAGGTATGATACTTGCAGTTCTACTAGGGTCGTAACATACAACTCCTAATTGAGAAAACTTAGTGATAGTTCCACTATCTTCTAAAGTACCCATGTTTCCATTATTTACAGCTCCTGTAAATGGATTTCTAAAGCCCCATTGGTAACCTCTGATTTCTTCCATTCCTTTAACAGCAACTTTTTGAATGTTTGGACTTTCTGTAGTACCCATGTAAAAGATGTCATATCTGTAAGATTCAGCAACACCTGATTTACCTGGAATAGTAATAGTGTTTCTTACTTTGTCATCATAAAAGTCATCAACTTCTAATTTAACGCAAACACCGTTTGGAGCTAAATACTCTACAAACTGGAATCCAGCAGATAATGAATTACTATGTAATGGAGATCCAACACTTTTGACTGTAGCTGGATTAGTTCCAGGAGTACTCATATTTGCTGACCAACCAGAAGTTGTTTTTAATACAGCTTTATGAAATTCAGCAGCACCTCTTTCACCAGTTCTTAACATAAACATTCTTTGATCCATACCTAATTTACCTTCAGATAATCCAAAAAGGATTTCTTCTAACAACTCGATAGAGAAGTCGTTGTAATAGAATGTATTAGATTGCTCCATTTGCTCACGTACACCTGAACCAATTCTAATCTTACGACCAGATACGTCAGTGTTATGGTATTGACCATCAGAAGTTCTGTTAGTCTTTCCATACATTAAGAACTTGTTCTTGTATTCAGAAAATTCTTGCTCAACCAACCAGTCTTCGTATAATGCTAAAGCACCAAATACTTTTTTATTACCAGACTTATCAACAACAGGAATACCCATTACAACTTGCTTGTTAGCAGCATCACCAGGTAATTTGTGGTCAATTCTAATAGTAGTTAATTCACCTCTCATAGAAACTGGAGTAACTCTGCGAATACCACCTACTTCTCTAGAAAGACCTTTTCCTACTGGAGCAAACTCTTGCTTGAATTTCTTACCAGAAACTAACTCTTCACCAGGAATACCTGATCTGTCAGATCCAGCGATTTCACAAGTATACACATACTGAGAACCTGATGCATAACCATCATTCAATACTCTAATTGGGTATACTTCATTTTTATCACCTACGATGATTTCACCCTTGAAGAATGCATTCTCATCGAATGTTAATTCAAACTCTTGTCCACCTTCACCAACATTGCTGTCAGAATCAGATACGGTTGAGCCTTGAAAAGCTGCTTCTACTAAAGTGTAATTTCTTCTAGAACTACCAATAAGTTCCCAATAGAACTCGTTGTCATTTTCTACTTGTTTTGTATCAAACTTGCCTAGCAAACTCTCTAAGGATTTACCCCTATTGATTGCTAACAATTTGATCATGGCATCATTAATCTTTGTTGGAGCAGTCTTCCAAATAGCACCTAAGGTGTTTTCTGGATTGATCATCCCGTTAAAAGATTTTGCGTCAGTTACTTGGAACCTTCCTAATTGCATAATTTTTTAATTTGTTAAAAAGTTGTTATTATTCTATCTCTAAATCCTTAAGGTCTGATAACTTGAAAGTTGAATTTGCATCAGGAACATCAGTGTTGATTGCTCCAGTCTCTGTAAAGTTAGCACCTCTTAATAAATTTTCTATATTATTGGATATCTTGGTTTCAGCTTTGTTTGTAAACACACTAAAATCTTTCAATCCTTTTGTTAGGTAAAAAAATGCTTCTAATTTTATCCTAGATCCAACTGGGTCAGATTTCTGATAAGACACAAATGCATTGTCCTTATTACCTACATCAGTAGTAATCCCCTTATACAATTCATCTTTCTGTAAATCTGTTAATTGTATTCCAGGCAATACTTCTGGTGTCTTGTTGATGTAGTCTTTAATATCATTTAAGCTTTTAGCCTCTTTAGCTTTAGCTGTCTCTATGATATTATCTAAAGACTTCTTCTCATGAGCAATGATATTCTTTACTGCAAATTCTGCATCTTCAATATCAGTTCCAGCATCTACACTTCTTTGTGCAAGAGTCTGGGCTCTTTCAGGATTATAGCCTTTATCTATAAAGTCTTGTGCAATTGCTTGCATCCTGAAGTTTAAATTCTTTTCATCACTTAGAAACTCTGGAGTTACACTCTCTAGTTTACTAATTGTGCTGAGCTTCTCAGAAACTTCTGTAGGTTCTGCGCCCACCTTGACAGCTTCTTTAATTCTCTTTTGCTCGTCATCAAATCTTGATTCTACTTCTTTTCGAATTGCTTCATTTAGAGCAGTCAAATCTTTAATGTCCTCAATATTTTCAAGTCCAGGCAAAACCCCTTTGGATTTAAATTGGGCAGCTAAGTTAGAATAAAGCTGTTCAGTCTCATTCAGTTTTGGAGAGGAAGAATTACTACCCTTATCCTTTTCTGAAGTTTTACCTGTCTGAACTTGATTATCTTCTTTCTTATTAGCTACGCTCTCTTGACCAGATTTATCATCTTGATCATCACCAATAGTGTTATTTTTATCACCTTCTGCTCCTGTACCCTGATCATCATCACCAGTTCCAGCATTAGCAGTGTCATCATTGACTCCCTCTTTTACAGCCTCTGCAGCTCCATCCTCATTGAATAGTTGCACAGACTCAAAGTTCAAGTCTTCTAAATTTAATTCTTCCATCTTTAATATTTAAAATTCTCCTTGTACAAATCTAATACAAAAAGGTAATTTTGTCCAATGCCTTTTATAGCTAAAAGATGTAACTACTGACCCACACTAGGTTTTTCAACAGCTTTAAATATTTTCTTTACTTTTTCTGGAAGCAATCCTATTAGTTTTTTTAATAGATTATTTCCACTAACAGCCTCCATGTTTTCAAATATACTATATACTTCAATTACACACGCTACAGCAATTACTAATTCAACAATATTCCTCTTTTGATTAATAACTTCAAAATCTCCTATGTGTAAAACATAGTGATCAAGTATTGCAAAAATTATTACACCAATACCATATTCATATGTTTTTCTCCAGGTAGCCCTAAGTCCTGATGATTTAAGATTCTTCCAAAATTCTTTTTTAAATGGGTTTGCTGATATCTTTTTAATATAAAAGCTCTTCCTTATACCAGTTACCATGTCAAAAAAAATAATAACAAAAAGAGCAAGAAGAATTGATTTCATATCCATGATCAAGGTTAAAAGGGGTGAAGAAGCAAGCAAAGTCAACTTAACTCCAGACATCTTCTTGAAAAAAAGTAATGCATTCATAGTGTACAATATAATATATAACGTGTGATTTTAATGACTTCTTTTATAGCTAAATTATATACCCGAACATTACAGCAATAATTGGAATAGCACTTGCTATGAAATCCCACCATTCTGGATTTCCTTTACCTTGCCAGTAATCTAATATAATTTCTTTCCCACCTACTATGGCCAATCCTAAGAAGCCTCCTGCAAGAAAAAAGAAGTGTATGCCAAACGCTGCATCTAGTATTAAACCCAAAAGAATTAATGGGTATCCTATTATCATTCCAAATAAGACATGATCCTTTTTATCATCCGGTATATCATTTATTATTTCTTTTATTGTTTCTATCATTTTATTTAGTTTTTAAAATTATTATTATTGACCTCCAGAAATTATCCAAGTGTCAGTTGAAACTTTTACTAATGTTATCATTGTGCGATCACCACTATAAATGTTAACACCTGATTGACTATTCAGAAGAGTAACTCCACTTCCTGCCACAACTGCTACATCATAAGTGTCACTAACACTTGTAATTCTAACAACAGAAGCATGATCTGAATCACTATCTATTTCAATCGTAATATTAGATGATGTTGGGTCAGCAATAACTAGATTTTCACCTGCAATAATTGTGTAGTTTGTTGTTGCACGATAACTATCATCACCATTTGGATCTGCAATGTTATTTTGTTTAGAAACTATATATTCATCAGCTATAATGGCACCATTAGCAGTAATATTTTGATCAGTATTAATTCCGGTAGACTTAATTGATGTAGTTGAACTTATGGTTGTATGATCAGATTTGCCTACACTGTAAAAGTTTACTCCTGTTTCAGTATATGTTGCAATAATGTTATAAGAGTCTGAACCACCATTACCACCAATATTTAATACAGCTGCACCAGGTGAATTTGGAACTATCTCATTTAATACTGAAGCATTACTAGCGTTATCAAATACTATATCTGATCCTGACCCCGTAGAGATAATAGTTAGGTCATCAAAAAGACCAGACTCTCCCTGTATTTCCCCAGCGGCAAAAATATCTGTACTACCAAATATTCTACCAGTAGCAAATATTGAATAATCTGATGAATCATCTACTCCAACATTTAACCTATAGCCATTGTAGGTTGTCCCTAATGATGTAGATCCATTTATAATTACATCTGATGTACTAGTTATTGAATCGTCTGAAGCACTAAAAGCTAACATCTGAGTATTAGTTCCAGCTCCTAAGTACATGGTTGATGTTGTTTGACCATCAAATAAAAAAGAACTAGTTCCAGTCTTTATTAAGTTTAAAGATAATGCTCCAGCCTCTCCAGTATCCTTGTCTGAAATAATCATAGACCCTATGCCCCCTGTATCTCCTACAATTTGTAACTTTGCCGTAGGACTGGACGTCCCAATACCTACTTTGCCTGATGAGTCAATACGCATTCTTTCAGTAGTAGTGTTAGATGTAGCTGTGTGAAAACTTAGATTAGTCCTGTCACCATAACCACCTTCTCTATTAGAAGCTATCATTGACTCTGCACTAAATACCGGATTTAATTTAATTGAAACCCCTTCATCACCGCCAGAACCTGTGTTCTCTAAATAAATTAAGTTAGCTGTAGATGCTGCTGATGAATCTGATATATGTAATTTAGCACTAGGATTAGTTGTTCCAATCCCTACGTTACCATTGTAGTTTACACGCATTCTTTCAGAAGCGTTAGTAGTAATAGTTATATAACCAGCCGAGCCACTTGAGTCTAATATGAAATTCTGACTACCTGCTGTTTTTAAAGAGGTAAAGTTTCCAGCTGATTGAATGTTAAAGTATTTGCCAGACGTATCACTGTTCATTCTAAACTCAGTTTCTGCGACTGCGTTTGTACCAATCTCCAGTTCTTTGGTTGGACTACTATTTCCTATACCTACGTTACCTCCGTTTAAGTATGAGTTTCCAGAACTATCTAAATTAACATTTAATGTTCCTGCTGCATTGAATATTCTTGCTCTACCATCACCGCCACCATCTTCTAATATAGAAAAAATTGCATCAGTATCTGAAGAATTTGTAACTTGAAAAGGCGTTGAATTGTTTGATGAAGATTTAATATCCAGTTTAGCACTAGGACTAGTCGTCCCAATCCCTACATTTTTAGCGTTGCTTCCAACTCTCATAACTTCTTGTCCCCCCTCTGATAAAATTATCCAGTCGTTGTTGCCTACGGTAAGATTACCATCACCCGGGAACTGTATATTACTGCCATTTTCCCCAACTAAAATACCGTTAAATTTTGACCTTGCTCCACTTACCTCTAATTTCTCACTAGGAGTAGTTGTTCCAATTCCAACGTTTAGGTTACTAATAATACGAATAGCCTCTCCGTTATCAGCCTCAAAAATAATTTCATCTAAAGACGTATCCCCTATTATTAGGTTATCTGTTGAACTTTCTACTTTTAGTATATCACTATTAAAACCATCCCCTCTTTTCATTCTAAGAATTGGGTCTGTTCCAGATATAAGAATTTCTGATTCAACGTCTAATTTAGCTTCGGGAGTAGCAGTTCCTATACCTACGTTTCCTGAAGAAGTGATACGCATAGCGTCTGTAGTAGTAGTGCCATCGCTTAGCCTAAACTGTATAACTCCATTAGCTGTATTGTTGTTAGATAAAAATTGTAGGTTTCCAGCTTGCTGTCTTATATACCCAAAAGTACCTGTATTATCGGAGTCTTCTAAAACTATTTTTGGGTTAGAATTTACTATATTCAATATAGAACTAGGACTAGTTGTTCCAATACCAACGTTACCGTTTAAATCAACAGCTAGTTTATCACTACCTTCATTCGCTAACAGCATTAAGTAATCTGTAGATGTATTAGAAAGAGTGTTTATATACAATGCAGATTCTGGAATATGAGCGTATGATGCGTCGTCGTTTAATGATAAAGCCCCATATCTATGAAGTTGTAACACACCGCCTCCATTTACTGTTTGCAGTGAAGTTTTTAAATGCCCTTTTATATCGAAACCACCCGTTCCATCAATTTGCGTAATACTAGCCGTATTCGCAGATATTATTTGTATTTTTTTAGTAGCAGATTTATAATTAGTTAAATCGTAGTAAGTATCTCCGTTAGATTCAATTCTAGCATCAAGAACAGGTTGTAGTGATCCAGAAGCACTTGTAGTAACTTTAAACAAGGACCCGTTTGGTATTGACTCTTCTATGTGCAGCTTTGAACTAGGACTAGTAGTACCAATACCAACGTTACCTGTACTTTCTTGTACATATAAGTTGGTTGTGGTGCCATCTCTATCTTTAACTATTAAATTTCCACTAACAACTACAACCGGGACTACTAAGTCCATGCTAACACTTAATGGAGTCTTGTCATTTTCGTCTTTTATTATAAAACTTCCACCACCATCTACTCCATTTTTTTCTACAATTAAATTACCTTGATTTGTAATACTGTAATCTTGTGTAAATCCTGCGGTATTTTTAAGTGTTATACTTGGAAAATTTGCTTCTATATATACATTACCTCTTACATCTAACTTCTCACTAGGATTAGTTGTTCCAATACCTAGGTTACCACCATTTAGGTATGAATTTCCATCAGCTCTAAGCCACGCTTTTATAACACCTGCTTGCTGCATGTACAAATCACTAGGTCTTAACCTGCTTTTATTAGCTCCATCGTTTACTATTAAGTTACCTCCGTAAACCTCTAGTTTATCACTAGGACTAGTAGTCCCGACACCTAATGTGTCTGAAACATAAATATCTCCAGATAATATTAATTCACCGTTTTGACTTAATGTTAATATATCAACATCATCAAATGTTACATTGATTATATCTTCAGGACTAACTTTATAGAAGTCTACACTTAATACTTCTGATGAAAAATTCTCAGTTACTGTTGCATGATCATCTAGAGTTACTTCTAAAATTTTTCTAACCTCACCACCAACCTGCACAAGATCACCTGCTTCCAATTCAGTTGTGAATGAGGTTCCGCTTATACCATATAATCCTTCATCATTTGCATATGTATCTACAGTTCCAGTTAATTGAGTCAACTGAGATGCATCTACTGAATTATCTAAATCTAATGAATTAAATGTTACGTCATCAGTGATGTTTAAGTCTTGGTCAAAAGGATTACCATAAACATCCATTGGATTGAACTCTAATGTATCTGTTGCAGAAGCTGTACCTATATATCTTGTTATTATGTCACTATCATCTGGCTCAGTTGTAGTAATTTCACCATCAGTAGTTGAGACATAATATCTCGCGCCAACAGTTAATCCAGATGATTCTATTGTTCCTTGTACATAGAATAATCCTTCTTCATCAGCTACAAGAGCCTCCTTGGCTATTCTTAATTCTGTACCCGAAGTATCTATTGATGAAGAATTAGCCTTCCAGTATTTACCATCAGTATTAAGATAGCACAAATCACCTGCAATCAAGTCTTCACCTGCAATTGCACTGTTGACTATACTATAGTATGAATTATCTTCTGAGTCGTAAACATTTATTCTAAATACTGCCATTTTTTAATTTTTTAATCTGACCATTCTCCACTAGCATCTTTAACTTGGTAGTTCATTTCAAACTCACCTAAAGCATCATCTACAGTGTAGTATATTAATAATCCGCTGTCAACATCTTCAAGAGTTATCTCTTGACTAAATGATACAGTTTCTCCATCTAATTGTATCTCTCCCTGAGATGGCAATGATGTAAATCTTATTGACTCAGCTGAATCTCCGTCTAAATCATAATATCCTGCAGCTGTAATTAAGTCATATCTTGTAAAGACATAGTCTTCATTCAGCACTACATATATGTCTGTCTCATCATTTATTATTGGAGCAGATCCAACATATGCCTCAACAGCCAGTGTAAGAACCCCTCCGGAAGTGAACTCGTAACTACCCTGGTCAGATACTGAAAATGTAATATCCTCTGAGGTTGCATCATCTTGTTCCTCATCTGTAACATACGTTAGTAATCCATTATTTATATCTTTAATAGTAACTGATTCATTTAATCCTAGGCCATCTCCATCATAAAGAAATGATCCATAAAAAGGAACTGATGTTATTTTAACTGCAAATGCATCGTCATCCTCGGGGTCAGAATAAACAGGAGTAGTTTCAGTCGTAAAGTTTTCTGGAGTAAATGTGTATGTCTCAGGGTTACTCAAGTTAATTGTTATAACTCCAACTGAATCTGGTGGCTCATTCTCATTACTTGCAGCAGTAAATATTAAATCATTTGCTGTGTTATTGTATGATAAAGAATTTTCATCTGCAACCAGGAATGTGCAGTTTGAATCTGTATATCCAGCAGTATCACTTTCAGCAACATAAATAAATAATCCTAATGCTATATCAGTTGCTAGTATCTCATCTCCTGCAGATATATTAACAGAACTTAGTTGAAGAGTCCCTTTGGAAGGAAGCGTTACTATCTTTGTAGAGTAAAAAGTATTACCTACATACTCAGGATTGGTGTCAGTAGTAAGGTCTGCTACTGTAAAAGTGTGAGTACCCTCGAAGTCTACTTTAAAAGCATTCCATCCACTTTGAGTTGGAGCAGAGCTAGATTGAGCAGAATAAGATAAAGTAAGTATGGCCATGTATCAAAAATATAAATAAAACACCTAAAAATGGGTTCTTTTTTATAGCTAAAAAGGTAGTATTGATTTAATCTTGTCTTTAAGTAAGAACAAATTCAATGCCAATGATATTATTAACGCTAACCAGACCCTCCAATTAGATCTGTATCTTATAATTTCTTTCTCAATTGTTTGTACATCTTTATCTCTCCTTATATCTTTTACTACAATATCACTTACAACAATTGAGTCTTGCTCGTAATCAACAACAATTCTTCCTTCCTCAGATTTTAATTTAATTGTAGTCTTTGGGGTTTTTAATACTTGATTAAAGTTAGCCAGGTTTCCTAGACTATCACATGGTTCCTCTATAATAAGGGTATCTCTTATTGACTTAATTACTTCAACATTCTTTTTGACAATGACCGTATCTGTAACAACCCTATCTCTATATTCGACAGTAGATTTTTTACTGACACAAGCAGTAAAAAAAAATACCATTAAGAATATATATGATTTATTTCCTAGTGCGAATTTCATTATTTCATTATCTTTAAAGTTACTGTATTAAATTGACTTAGAATTTTTTCAAATGCATTCAGAGTCTTCTTACTTGATGTGACATCAATATATCCATCATTATTTATATCTCTAGGAAATACGCCTAAAGCTATACATCCATTTAACTGGTGCCAGTAATTTGCTGAATGAAATTTACATTCAGTCCTGCAAGGAACATCTTTTATTTCCCATAAGTTCTCACCAAATCTATCAGAGTACTCATAGACTAACTCGTACTCTCCTGTAGGTATGCAACTCACATCAACATAATTATCTCTCCAACCCCTCTCTAAACTTATAGCTGAAAATATTGGCTCTTTATTTTCATTAAGTATTAAGCATCCTCCAGTAGTTTGATTCTCATCTTGATGAAATCTATATATCCTTACTTCTCCGTGCATTACATTATTTTTTTAATTATTACTACGGGGTGTATGGGGTTGCTCCATCTATAAGCCATTCTCCATTTCCAAGATTGTACAATTTAGCAGTTCTAAATTCTTCATTTGTAGAAGGTAGTGATATATAGCTATACTCAGGTGTTAATGCAACTCCATCGCCAGCCTCAAATAGCACCCAACTAGAACTTCCGCTACCTAACATTACTTCTACAATAGGCGTGTCAATATCTGATCCAATTGTAAGATAGAAAGGCTCTGTAAGTGAATTTGCATAAACTATATTTGCTCCATCTTCAAGGTCAGCAGCTGCTACATCTCCAATTAATTGAAGTGTATTTGATGAGTCAGAACTACCACTCACTTTGTCACCACCCTTACTGTCATATGCGAATACTTTACCCGTATCAGAAGCTATGTACACCCCTCCACCAGTTATTGAGCCTGGAGCATTTTCTTCTTTTCCTGAATATATATTATTTATTAATTTCATTTTTTTTATTATTTTTATTTTTTTTAAATTGCTAATTATACTCCAGTATAAAGGTCTGTAATCCACCAAGCCTGAAAGGTTGTTGGGTCTTTTATTAATGTACATGACCAAAGTTCTTTGTCAGCTGTACCTTTTTTTGGTAATTTTCCACTACCTCCATATTTAATAGTGACTCCATCTCCAGCCTCAAAAGTAACATCCCCAGTCTCTGACCTATTAATAACTTTGATTTCACTTACATTTGTAGTTGTTTCAATTGTTAAAACAGCATCAGATGCTCCTTGATAAATGATATAATCAACATCTGCAACAATAGAGTCATTGGAATTAAGACCTTGTGCTCTAGTAGCACCTTCTTTATTTGCAACAATCTCATTTGTTACATATTCCGTTGTTGCTACCTTCGTAGAATTATCTCCAGCGGTTTGAGTTGTCGCAGATATACCTGGACTTAAACTTCCAACATGTTCTCCAGCAAGATAATTAGCATTTACTCTACCTGCAGAAACTCTATCAGAACTTACGTTTCCGGTTAAAACTACATCTCCTCTAGGTGAGATTCTAAATAAAGGTTCAGCTTCATTTGACCCGTATTTTAATTCTAATAAAGAACCATTTTCTAATGGATTTAATAATTTTCCAAAAGTAACACCACTAAATCCCGTTTCTTGACCACTTGCAACAAATAACATAGTATCCATCGGTATTGATAAAACTTGATAAGCAGTTCCTTCTACTACAATATAGTCATTAAAAGCTAGTTCTGTTTTAAATTTAGTTCCAACACCAATTATTTGCTGAGTTGTTGCACTTACAGTCCCAGTCAATTGTCCTATCTCAAATTCATGATATATTGTCAATGGTGCTTTAGATAAACTTAATTTACCAAAAGTTGCGCTATTTTTATCTATATAAGTAGCAGCTTTACCAGTTCCACTGTCATAAGAAAAAACTTTACCTGTGTCTGAAGATAAGTATAAACCTCCGCTAAAAAGTGTTTTTGGAGCATCTTTTTCTAATCCAGAATATATATTATTTATTAATTTCATTTTTTTTATTATTTAAAATTGATTATGTTAGTATTATTTGTTAACTAAAATTTTTAAAAGTCCAGCTATTATCTGAAATCTTTATTAGGTGACCTCCTCTATTTGTAGATATAGAAGAAAACCCTAAAGGTTGAAAAGTAACGCCAGTTCCTCCTACCAGTGTAACATTACCACCACCATTATTAAGAATCATAATATTAGCTACATCTGTAGTTGTTTCAATAGTTAGCGTTATTGGAGATGTGCTTTGATTATATAACACATTAACATCAGCAGATATAGAAGCTGCACTTGTTGAACCAGTAATTGTTTGTACGGAATTAGACTTAGCTAATCCAAGATCACTTGTTAAAGCTACTGTTCCAGTACTCGTTGGAAGAGTTAAAGATATATTTTCAGATAAAGATCCATTTTGAATAGTAGCTGCATAAGTTCCACTATCTAAAATAAATCCAGTAGAAGTTAATGTTCCATCAAATTCAGAATTTAAACCTGTTTCATCCTTAATGAATAATGCATCGGCAGTTATAGTTATTGTACCAGGATTTTCACCATGTATAAAATAAGCATTGGCAATTGTAGTACCTGACGATTGTTCTAGCTTTAGATTTAGAACATCTAATGAGTTATTAATATCTCCATTTGTTACTACAGTTTTAGCTGCAAGTCCATGCATATAATTAACACTACCTGAACTATTATCTATTTCAGATATACCATAAGCACCAACCAAATCAGTAGAACTACCTGATGAAGTATGTTGTGCTGAATTATAACTACCATAAATACTAGTAGCACCTCCAGAACCAGTAGCACGACCAATTGGATATGAGCCAGCAAGAAAATTAGCTGTACCTGAACCAGTATTTTGAGAAATAGGATTATGAGAAATTAAATCTGTAACATTACCACTTGAAGTAATCTCTGTTATAAGAACCTCTCCATACATATTAGCAGATAAACTTGAAGTATGAGCTGAAGTTCTTTTGCTATATGCAGAAGTAGTTAATCCAGATGTTACATCAGAATCTTCGGTAAATCCAAATATAGATCCAGCAACAGTTGATCCAGAACCTATAAATAATTCATCAGAATCAATTTGACCAGTTACATCTAATGAATTAAATACTACATCGTCAGTTGTATTTAAATCTTGATCAAATGAATCTGTAGTATAATTTACACCTTCATTTCCATTGCTGTCATAAATAAACACAACTCCAGTATCATGAGAAAGATAAACTCCACCTCCTGTTAAGTAGTTTGGGGCATTTTTTTCTAGACCAGAATATGCATTGTTAATTAATTTCATTTTTTTTTTTATTTTTTTAATTTTTATTTTAATTATTAATTACTCAGCAGGTGGTACAGGCTCACCGATTACTAGCGTGATACTTGTAGGTGTTATTAAATCTTGAATCTGTTTTTCAATACTAGCTTCAATACCAGCTACTTGTTCGTCACCCATAGTACTTTTAGTCCAAGCAACTACTTCATCGTTAGTTAACTGGTCAAATGGTATAAAGTTTGTTACACTACTTATGTCTAGTACTTGAGTACCAATGTTTGTAGCTGAGTAAGGATTACCTTTTGGATCTAATTGATCCGATGCACCTGTTACAATCCAGTGTACATTATACACTACATCTGTTTCGTTATTTTGTTCTGGATAGCAATCCACTGTTTTACAATTCCAATCGTAAGTTACCATAATTTATTTATTTATTACATATTTGCGTGACTAACTTTTTGCCAGCTACTTCCATTGTAGAAGCACAAAGTATTTAAAGTTGTGTTGTATAATGTCAAACCACTTGTTGGATTTGATATTGCATTTATCTCTGTGGTCGTAAATTTTGGTAACTTTAAACCATCTTGAGTAACTGCGAATTTTTCTGTATTGTCATAACTCTTTACAGAACTTAATGTAGATTGTTCTTTATAAGCCCATGAATTTGAATATGAGTTAGGTGTACTATTTAGAGTTAGCTCCGTATCGCTCACAATACTAGCTACTGTAAATAATGTATTTCCACTACTTCCTGTCTGGTTCCAATAAGAGTCAAATCTAAAATAATCACCAACTTGAAATTCTGTAGTAAAAGAAGTGGAAACTCCATTTACAGTAGATGTAGAACCATCTGTAGTAACATAACCAGATATTCTATCTGATATAACGTCCTTAGTCTTTATAGCACTAAACTGAGCAGCTTGCTCATAAGAGTCATACTCTCCATACATTTTGTACTGAGTTGTTCTACCTGTACCAGTTCCTGTGTTGTAAAATAGTCCATTTTCAGCCCTATATGGTAAGAATAAATTTCCACCACTACCCAACGAGCCACCTAAAACATATCCCCCTCTACCATAATCAGTAGAGCTAATTTTTGTACTAAATCCTGTATAATAACTATTAGAGTTATTGGAAGTTATTCTAAAAATAGCATCCTGATTAGACACACCTGCCTGAAGTCTAAGTATATTATCAGTGACAAAGTTTAGACGAGAATTTACTATTTCAGAACCATCTGAACTAAACATAGGGATATACTCCTCGTTGCCGGAACCACTAACAAAGCCATCAACACTAGGAATAGATGAATCTACATACGCCGTTGTCGCCACTCTTGTAGAATTATTTCCAGCAAGTTGGGTTGCTGCCGTTACACCATTAGATAGATTTCCTTGAAAATTTGTAGCATAAATAGATCCGTCAATTTGTGCGTAATTATGTGCATAAGTAGAATTTCCTGTTGTCATACGACCATCATTACTTAAATCTAAATCTCCACTTAAAATTGCATCTCCATTTTGGTCTACATTAAAAACATCTGAACCATCTACATTGATAGTAAAAGAGTCTTCAGTTGATTCCTTATAGATATTCACGCCTGATGCTGAAGATGCAAATGCACTTTGTACATATAGAGTATTACCAAAGAAAAAACTAACTACATGAGTTTCACCATTAATTTGTATTATATCTGCATTGTTGATTTCATTCCCAAAATCTGTTCCAAGTCCAGTTACCTGAGTAAAACCCTGACTAACCGTTACAGTACCAGTCATTTGAGCTAAACCCTTTGTACTAGTTAAAGTTAACTTGTTAAATGAAGGTTCATTGCCCACGCTTGATTCGTTTTGACTTACTAATCCACCATATTCGTTAAACACTAAAATTTCTCCAGTATCATAAGAAAAGTAAATCCCTGTACTATTTAATGATGAAGGTGCATTCTCTGATGTTCCCGTGTAAACACTATTTACTAATTTAAAATCTGACATTTTTATTTATTTACAAGTTATTACTTATTTGTGCTTGATGCTGCAATTTTGTTAGCCTGCTTTTTTTTAATTTCTATTTCTCTATCTTTTCTTACCATATGATCATTATGCTTTTTCATATCATTTAATAAGGTCTGTTTCTTTACTCCCAACTCAGCTTCAAACTTCTCAAAATCTGCAGCATCATTATCAATACTTTCAACACCCCTATCTGCAGAAGCATCTTTTAATCTGCTAGTTTCAGCGTTCAGCTCAGCAATATATCTTTTAGTCTCATCTTCTCTATTGAACTTTTCTAAGTCTAAGTTCATTTCTTGCTGCTCCTTCATAGCTTGTTGTTCCATTTGAGCTTGCAATTGAGCTTGATTAGCTTCTGCCTCTGCAGATTGAGATTCTTTCATTTGCTGCTCATCTTTCTCAATAAGTCTCTGAATCTCTCTCATTGAAGAAGAGTTGTACATTTTGATTGCGCTAGAGAATGATATCATTTGATTCTGTAATCCTAACTGAACCATTCCATCTAATTTTTGCTGCATTACATTAATGCTGTCATCATTAGATACTGTAAGCCCATATTCTTCTTCAGCAAATTCATCACCATCTATCTCAGCAAGTTGACGAGTCATATCATCAGCTATGTAAGAGAACTTAACATTCTGCCCTTTTAGAGCAATCTTTGCAGTCTCTATTAATAGCTCAAAACATCTTTTCTTACAATAGTCATGCATTGTAAATAACTCTTCAGTAATATGATTAGACTGACTAACAGCTCTTTCTATACCACCAACAGTTTCTCTACTTTCAGTTTGACCAAGTCTTTGTCTAGATACTCCAGTAATCTCATCCATTTGAGCTTTAGCATACTCCATCATTTCCATGTGGACCTGAATGAAATCTCCTACTCTTTGCTCAAGAACTCTACCAGTTGTATTACCCACAGCACCAGCAAGCTTACCTTTAGCCATACCTTTCTGACCCTCTCTGAAACTATCCACTACAGATATTCCGGATTTTCTAGCAAAGTATAACCACTTTGTTACTGACCATCCTTTAGGTACTTTAGCTAAATCTAACTCAACAATTGAGCCTAAATATTTTGACATTGCTTCATTTACTCGATACCATGAGATATCAAATAAGTATTGGAATGGCTTAGCTCTATCTACCATAGTAACTACTTCTGAGTCACTTGTATTATAAACTTGCCCAACAATACCACAAGAGTTAAATGAAGGCTCATTCATTTTGTTGTATTGGATCTCTCTAGGTTTAATCTGTAAATAGATGTCTTTACCTATTTTTACACCTTTCCACCATTGAGGTACCCATAGCCATTCTACAGTTTCACCCATAGATTTGTCTACAACATATTCTTCACTTCTAAATTTTACTTGTTTCTTACCAGCATCATCAAAGTAAGTTACTTTACCAACCTTCTTCATTGACTTCCAGAACATTCTAATCACACGGATATTACCTCTGGTATCCTTGTAAGAATCTCTAGATGTTAGTGATTGCTCAATATCATATACTCCTGTAGAGTTTAAGTAAGCATCAAAACCTAATCTATCTAGTAATCTATATCCCTGCTCATCATCAACTGCCTCAGACATTCCATCTAAGTTCTTATCATTAGCCCCGGGAGCAGTAACCTCATCATCAAGTTCTTTTACTTGAAGTTCTGAAAGATCACTGTAATAAGTATCTTGTATTTTTCCAGGACTCCAGAAGTCATCTAAAACTATGATATCTGAATCCTCTATTCTATTAGATGAGCCTGATCTTAATGTATGTACTTTCGTAGGATTTAATCTTTCGAATGTTACATTTCCATTAATTATGTCAAACATATAAATCTCTTCTCCAAATATCAAGGCATCCTTGAATCCTTTCTGGAATAAGTATTTCATATTTAACTTAGAGATGTAATTCTTCATCAATAAGTTAGCTCTCTTTTCTCTTAAATCTTGGTAATCAAAATTAATGTAATCACCATATTTCATTAACTCCTGCTCAAGCTCTTCATCAGAAACATCTGATTGAAGCATTTCCATTAGTTTTTGATCAACTAATCTCTTCTTGTCTTCTTTTATTTTAGATAAAGTATCAGGATTAATTATTTCTACAGACCAGTCAAACTTTCTTTTCTTTTCTTCACCCACCAATACGTTAACTCTTGGTGTTATAATTGGATAATGTTGAATTGCATCAGGTACAAAAAACTTTTCTAATCCTCCAGGATTAAGAATAAGTTTCATATCCTCAACATCTGCCTTACCGTTGTATAGGTTAAGGTTGATAATTTTATTTCTTATCTTTCTCCTTATGGATGAGTTGTTTATGTAACTGTTATTATCAGCCCAATCTAAATGCTTCTTTCTCCAATTCTTAGTTTTTCTTTTGAATGGAAGCTTCTGTGATGGGAAGTTTGTTAATTCTGACATAATTTTAATTAATTAGGTAAATCTAATAAAATATTCTATTTTTTTGCTCAATTTCTTATAGCTAAAAGAAATCTGGTATTTTAGGATCAAGATTATGACCCATTTTTTCCATAGCATTTTTCCAGTTTAAATCCAAAAATTCGTCATCATGGAAATATGTATCTGTATTCTCTACTCTGGATTCCTCAAAGGCTTCAGTAAATTTAGCCCTATCTTCTCTAAGTATCATTACCATATCCATGGCTGACACCCTATCCGTATTTATATCTGGATTCCATGCTATACATTCCTTGATGTATCCAATACTTCTAATCCTTCTTAAGTTTGGAATTGTATATTCTTTGTGCTCTTTAGTATCCTCATCATATCTTTCCTCAGTATAAGGTGATAGCATCCATTGTCTCTGAAGAGTCTTACCAAGCTTTATCACTTCTGCAGTAGTTCTAGTTCCTTTACTCCTATTTCCAAACAGATTAGCCTTAACAATTTCCATATCTCTAAGAATATCTGGGCTATCTGCAAGTAAATGCAATGCATTATTATTGTTAAAGTAAGAGAATAATCCCTTTAAGTTGTTCTCATAATTAGCCTGCGCATTATAAAATGTAGTCAATCTCAGACAAGTCTCATAGAATTCATCTGCCAATTGAGGCCTACCTGTATATTCTGCTACAATCTTATCTGTCCACAAGTCAAATACTATTATTGATGCTAACGATCCACCAATAGTGTAATCGTTGTCAATAGGGTCAATACCACATATGTATCTATTACTGAAAACATTCCCATCTCTATCTTTATTAGGCATTTCAAATATCTCAACAGCTCCACTAGAATCTCTACTACCTCTAACTTTAAAAGGGTAATCTCTAATTGGAAGTATGTCGTTATTATTATTCCACTTAACTAACCCACTATCGTCATAAGTAAAGTTTCCAGTCCAATGAGAATCTATAAAACCTTGCATTTCCGGCATTATATCTTCCAAGTAATCTCTCAAGTCAGCTACAGGAAAAGCTGTTCCCTCTGTCCTCATTATAGCCTCCTGTGGAGTAATTGGCTCCTCTGCTTTAGCCTGCACTATTGCATTAGGATCTGATGATCCAGTTTTAATAGTAGTCCTCTTTTTATTGATTTCAATAAGAGCTCCAATAACATCACTGTTACCATTCTTATCCATCTTTCCTCTAAAGTTCAGATAAGTTCCAAAGAAGAAGGCACATCTACCTTTTCCATTAGTATTCTTGTCAAACACATTGGGCATAGAATGGATATTATAACCAGACGAGTTATAGAATATTTCTTCTAGTCCTTCGAAAGCTCCACCTTCAACCCCACCAGTACCACCTGCCATCATGAATCCAAATGCAAATCCAGATTCTTCCACTGATGGTTGAGCAATTTTCCAGGCTGTCAAGAAGTCATCAAATTTTCCAGCCTCTTCCCAAAGTACTAAAGCACCCCTTTTTCCCCTTGCCTTTTGTGGATCATTCTTTAATGTAACTCCCATTACCTCATTCAGCACTCCAACTTCAGTACCTCTGGTATTATCTTTTCTACCCATTCTCCAATGCATGTCATTAAGAGAATCTTTCAAGGTTCTTATTCTTGGCCATGGTGTAGTTCCTGCGCACCAATCTATAACTGACACGAATTTATTTAGTATACCATCCTTAGTCAAGTATTCTTTCTCATTTGCAATAGCAAATGATTTTACCTTCTTTTTAGCTTTAGCAGTGTCTCCAAGTACAAAATTCTTTGCCAACATATTGCTAGCCTTCACAGAATATCCACATCCCCTTCTCTTGAGGTTAGCTCCGTGCTTACCTAATGCTCTACATTGCTCTACATAATGAAAGAACCAGTAGTCTGCATCATATACATAAGGAAACCCCTCTACCCTGTCAGCCTGTTTAGTTCCTTTCTTAATCTCAGCTCTTAATAGTGGAGCATAGTTTAATTGAAAGTAGTAATTACCTGGAACCCATTCGCCATCACTCTGTCTAACATATCCTTCTCTACACCTTCTTGCTTCTTCTGCCCAGAACTTAAAATATTCTGAGTTAGGATTTTTATTGGGAAATATCTTAGTATAACATCCATGCTTTTCAAAATGAATTGCTGCAGGCCTGAAGTAATCCATATTAGTTAAGATATGAGGATTAGTAAGGTTTACAGATATTGTTCCATTTGGATCTAACTTTCTTGGCTCTAAATCTGGATCATCTGACACTTCTGGTAGCAATGGATTGTCCCATCTGTCTAGATCCTTACAGAATTTTCTATCTGGACTAGCTAGATTTTGTATAAACATGATTGAATCTATACTATCAAGTAGGTCCTGCTTCTCAATGCGAGGCATTGCTTCTAGCAATTCATCAGTTAATTCTGTTTGTATGGAGTTAAATTTTCTCATTAGAAATTACCTTCTTCAAACATTGCAGCAGTTTTGTTACCAGATGAAGCCTTTAATTCCTTCTCTTTAATAACTTCTTTTTCTACCTCATTCAATGCTTTGATTAATTTAGGAATTTTTTCTACAGAAGCTGTAATTTTACCTATATCATGAATAGGTTTATTATTTCTAGGATCTCTCTCATCCATATCAATATCATCAAGAAATTCAGATATCTTCTTGATTACCAGCCTAGTGCTAGTCAGCAACTTGGTGCTTGTAGTTTCTGATATTTGTTTGTAGAAATGTATAGCTCTAACATATGTCTTTCCAGTACCTTTAAATGCAGCAGGTAGATCCATAAATTTCTTTATTTCATCTATTCTTTCCTGCTCATCTAAGATGTGCATAAAGTCACTTCTTTGGTCAGCCATGTAATAGATAAACCCAAGATACTTTGCAGCCTTGGATTTATCAGCACTTTTATCACTGTCCCATATATCCTTAAATGGTTTAATGAGCAATGCTTGTGGACTAAACACTACTACATTATTTTCAATTTCAAACAGGTTCATTATAGGCCTGTATTTATTCCTCCGTCAATTACTCCTATCAAGTGCCTGAAAACACTCTTCTCTTGCTTACCAAAGATATCTACTCCATTGACAAATAACCTAAAGTGATCTTTTTCACCTTGTTCTGGCTTTAATACTATATCATTCATTCCTCTCTATTTTTAAATGTTATATACAAATCTAAATAAAAATAGCCTTACAATCAAGTAAAGCTATCATACATTATGTGTTATAGGGCTTATTCCTCCCCTTTTTCATCTTCTAAGTGTTCAATTATTTTTTTTTAGGTAATTCCATTACTCTATTGGTTTTAATGTTATTTCATTAGTATTTGATATGTACAGTAGATCTCTCTCATTGAGATAGATGTACTCTACTCCTTCTATTACTTTTACAGGCATCTCATACTCGTATTCTTTATTTACTTTCTGAGCAACTGTATCTGATAGTCTTCTTTTAAAGTTTTCGACATTTATAACAACTTCAAATCCTGGCTCAATCCCTCTAACAGATCCTCCAACTGCCAAAACTATTTGTGTGTCTGAGAAGTCTACCTCTAAGTCTGTATCACCATTAGATCCAAATGATGCAGTTGGTAGATATAATCCATTTTCAGTTAGTTTATTCCTTCTAGCTGATAGGAATATATTGTTAAACAATGGTTTTATGTGAGAAGGTAAAGTCTCTATTTTTAGAGACTTTTTATATAACTCTTCTTTTGTTGTTATTTCTTCAGACAAGATTTTGTTAGTGTCTTCAACTTTATTCGAAACATCTCTAATCTTAAAGAAGTCTTTTATACCTTCTTCAGTAGCTTGCTTGTCTTTAATGTTTGACAAATCTTTCTCCATAAGGCTACTTAACTTGTTCTAATTTAGCTTCTTGAGCTGGAGCAGCTGGTGCAGCTTCCTGCTTAACATGAACTGGCCTGCTTTGCTCTAAAGCTACAGCTAACTGATTTACAACACCTCTTGGCTGAGTGTCTAAATACTTTAACACTGCTTGCATAACTTGCATTGAAACCACTACTGCATTAGGCTGAACTTCTTCCTGCTCAGGACCTTGAACTTCTTTACTCATAATTAAATGTTTAAAAATTAATATTAATTGTATACAAACATAAGAATTTTAAATTTAAATTCCTATAATTTATTTTTCTTTTTCATTATCTCTTTGTACGCATAATATGATGCGTATAGCTTAAATAGCGATGGCATATTAAAGTTAGTCTTCTTTCTATAGAATTCTTCTTCACTAAGGTTGTCATCAAGCGACAACTCTCCAAGCTTCTCTCTTATGAACTCATATGGTGAGTAGACTATTTCTTTAGCTTGCTCAAATGAAATGCCATTTTTTTCAGCAATTTCTTCAATTTTTTTCTTATCTAACCTTCTAGAGTTGTGCATTATTTCTTTATGTCAAAGTCAAATATTAACTGGAATCCATCTTCAGTCATGTTGGGTACAAGGACAGGATTTATCCTATTTCCTTTATCATCCTTAATCAAGACACCTTTTTTCCTCAATGAAGTCAATAAGTTATTGAAAACTTTATGGTCCATTTGATTTAATTCATTTTTAATCTTTATTCTAGTTTTCTCGGAAAATAAAAGTGTGTTTATAAGATCTTCATTCTCAACCTCTAGTGAGAATTCATACCTATAAAACAACATCAATCCAAGTGCTTCAATCTCTTTGGGTCTTAACTTATGATAAGGCTTTAAAAATTCTAGCCAATATCTAAATATTGACCTCTTGCTTGTGTGAATTCTTTTTATGTTTATGTTTCTTCTTGTTGGCATAATATTTTATTTCTACTTTAAGAGTATGATATTCTTCAGATTTATCTGATGTAATCAACGTATGTGCAACGTATTTTCCATTAATTAAGACCTCATTTAAGTCCTCAACTATAGTATGTATCTTTGATGCCTCTTTCTCTACATATTTCTTAGTAGAGGCAGATTCTTCATGGCTAAAAGAATGTTTTCCTTTCCAGTTCCTTGGGTTTAGTATATCTGCTAGAGTTATCATTATTCTTTTAAAAAGTCAGTTCCATACTTATCTGCATAAATTTCTTTCCATTCGAATATTGTTATTGCTGTTGCAATCTCAGTATTCCCACATGATATGCAATATGTTATCGCATCTTCCTTGCTATTGCTTTTTTCTGATGGTATTTTGATGTCTTTTAAAGATAGAGACAGGCATGTCTTGCAGTAATCTACTTTTAGCTCATCATAATCTGGGCCATTGCTTTTCATAATTTGTTTTAATTTTTTTAAATCTATTATTACTTCAGTGTCATACACTGGGAATGGAGCCATTGTGTTAGCTTTTTCTCTGCGTAATATTTCTGTTTCTAATTCTTGTAGTGTCATTGTTATTCTTTTGGGACAATACCACACATAGTTGTCATTAATGTTCCAGCAACACTAGTTGCTGACTCAAGAGCTATTCTTGTTACTTTCTTGGGATCAAGTATTCCTTCTTCAAGCATTGCTACAATGGTGTCATTTTTTGCATTGTATCCAATTCCTTCAGGCATACTTAACACTCGATTAAGTTTAACATCACCACTTACACCTGCATTTTCACAGATTATTTTAAATGGTTCTAATACTGCTCTTTCAATAATTTCAACTCCGTATTTTTCATCTGAATTATCATTTACTTCTATATTAATTTTGTTTAAAGCATTGATTAACGCCATTCCCCCACCAAGTACAACGCCTTCTTCCAAGGCACTCTTGACAGCTTCTTTTGCATCATCTATTCTGTCCTTTTTTTCTTTCATGTCTACTTCTGATCCAGCTCCAACTTCAATAACTGCAACACCACCTTTCAGTTTAGCTCTTCTTATCTTTAGTCTTTCTTTGTCAGCAGGCAATACTTTATCACTATCAAGCCCTTTATCTATATCTTTTACGATTATATCTATAGCTTTCTGATCTTTATTACCACCCATAATAATAGTACTATGTTGGTTTATAGTAACAATGCTTGCTGTTCCTAGTATTTGGTCAAAGTATTCTTCGTCAACATCACATAGCATATCCTTCGGCACTACTTGCGCTCCTACTATTGCTGCAATGTCTTTTGCTATGGTTTTTTTATAGGGTCCAAATGCAGGGATCTTCACTGCAGCAAGCTGCATTCCACCTCTCATTTTGTTCATTACAAGGGTAGATAACCCTTGCCCTGTAACATCATCTGCTATAATTAATAGTGGTCTTCCTTGTGTTGCTACCGGTTGTAATGTAGCCATTACTTCATTCACACTCTCTACCTTTCCATCAGTAACAAGTATATATGGATCTGTTAGTGTAACCTCAGTCTTATTGGGTTCAGAAGAGAAAAAAGTTGATAGGAGTCCTCTGTCGAA